>VTLG01010225.1_pt1 | contig 11270 bp, 8 predicted proteins | sample 4694571 | NCBI WGS metagenome assembly VTLG01 (sample SAMN12604809, study PRJNA352737) | marine metagenome | biome: ENVO:00000447; feature: ENVO:00000209|ENVO:00000569|ENVO:01000036; material: ENVO:00002151; isolation source: viral sequences binned using virsorter ... | reverse complement strand
ACTCCTAAAGGACAAGCAAGATTTAATGCAGCAGGTATAGCTGGTGGATTTGTTAATTCTGTTGTTGATAATTTGACTGGTAATGACTTCCTTGGAGATGTTGCTGGTGCTGCAACTGCATTAGGAATAGCAGTAATGAGTGGTCCAGATGGTGTTACACGAAATGCAGCAACTGGAGAACCTATATAAACCACACTAAATAACAATACTGAAGTGCTTATAGGACATTATGCCTTTACCAAAAATTGCCACTCCGACCTATGAGTTGGAGTTACCTTCGACAGGTGCAACTGTTAAATATAGACCATTTCTCGTAAAAGAAGAGAAGGTTCTTGTAATTGCTCTTGAGAGTGAAGATAATAAACAAATTACTAATGCTATCAAAGCAGTTCTTAAAAGCTGTATTCTTAGCAAAGGAATTAAAGTAGAAAATCTTCCTACATTTGATATTGAATATTTGTTCCTTAATATTCGTGGTAAGTCTGTTGGAGAAGATTTGGAAGTAAATATTATCTGCCCTGATGATAACAAAACTGAGGTTCCAGTAACCATTGCTTTAGATGAAATTGAAGTTCAGAGAGATGATAACCATACAAATAAAATCAAAGTAGATGACTCTATTATGATGGAGATGAAGTATCCATCACTTGATCAATTTATTAAAAACAATTTTGATTTTAATGATAAGAATATGATGGATCAATCATTTGATTTGATTGCTACTTGTATTGATAAGATCTATACTGAAGAAGAAGTATGGGCAGCTGCTGATTGTACTAAGAAAGAAATGAAAGATTTCTTAGAACAAATGAACTCTAATCAGTTTAAAGAGATTGAGTCATTCTTTGAGACAATGCCTAAACTTTCTCATAGTGTTAGTGTTACTAATCCCAATACTAAAGTGAAGAGTGAAGTTGTATTGGAGGGTTTAGCGTCTTTTTTCGCATAGCCCTACTGCATATGAGTTTGGAGGGTTACTTCAAACTAAATTTTGCCTTGATGCAGTATCATAAATATAGCTTAACAGAGATTGAAAATATGATGCCTTGGGAACGAGACATCTATGTGGCTCTACTTCAACAACATCTTGAGGAAGAAAAATTAAAGCAACAGCAACAAGCTAATGCCCGTTAAAAAAGGAAAAGTTAGTGAAAAAGTATCTACTAAGGTTCTAGCAGCTCTTAGTACTGCTTTTGGTAGGGAAATATCTTTTGTTGATGATTTAACTTATTCTGAATATTCTACTGAATTACGGGAAGCAATGATGAGAGTCCATCCAGATACGGGTGGTGAGTATGCAGATGAAGAAACATTTAAAATATTATCTACCGAAAGAGATAGAATAAGAGGGAAGAATACTGAAAAGGAATTAGAAACTTTTGATAGAGAACCAACTGTAAATGTAAAGAAGACAAAAATAAGTCCTTCTAAGTTTTTTGATAAAAAAGAAAAAAAACCTGATGCTGAAGGGAAGGGTGGTGCAATAGTAAAGATTGGTAATAGTGTTACTTCTATTGTAGAAACTCTAAAAGAAGATCAGAAGCAAGATAAAAAACAACAGAGTTTTCTGCAAAAAATGGCAGAGAGATTTAAGAGAAGAAAAAAAGAAAATAAATTAGAATTTAAAGTATTTGATGGATTAAAGAAAACGGCAACCAAATTACTTGCACCCATGAAGAATGCATGGAATGAGTTTTTGGGTTTTATTGGAAAGGTTCTTCTTGGTAGAGTTCTTTTTAAGATTTTGGAATGGATGGGTGATAAAGAAAATCATGGTAAATTGGAAAGTATTATTAAATTCTTTGAGGATTACTGGCCTGCAATGTTAGCTGGATACTTGTTATTTGGAAATGCTTTGACAAGTATGGTGACGGGAATGTTAATACAGATGGGTAAATGGTTAGCTCCTATGTTGTTAGCTATAGGTAAGTTGATGTTAAATCCTTGGGTTGCTGCTGCTGTACTAGCTGGTGGAACTGCCTTATTTTTAAGTAATAAGAAAAATAAAACGGATCAGAAGGTTGATCAATCAGTAGAAGATGTTGGAAAAGAGGAAACTGTTAATCAATTAAAAGAAGAAAAAGAAGATAAAAATGTTTTTGAAAGAGTGGGTGGATTTTTTACTGGAGAAGGTCAAGAAAGAGAAGAGCAAATTCAGAGAGTAGAAACAGGTACAGAAAAAAGATATGGATTTTTTGGTGAATTAGAGCGACCAGCTGAATTTAATAAAGGTGGATCAGTTCCTGGACGTGGTAATAAAGACACAGTTCCTGCCATGCTTACCCCTGGTGAGTTTGTGATGAGTAAGGGAGCAGTTCAGAAGTATGGTGCTAATACTCTTGCTGGAATGAATGCTGCTGCAGGTGGAACAAATAAACCAAAAATGGGAAGATATAAGGGTGGTGGTAAAGCAGCAGGTGTCGTAACTGACCCAGAAGAGAGAAAACAACAAGAAGCATATATGCTTAAGTTTGTTAATGAAGAACGAGTCTTGCAGGGTATGGAACCTTTAACTAATCTAACTTATGCTCCAGGTGTGGAACTTACAAAGGCTATAGGTCCAGGTCCAAAAATAAAAGAAACATCAGATACTTTTACAGATCTTGATAAGGGTATCAAGACCACATCAAAATCAAGAACAGTAGATGGTGAAACCTCAATTTTTGCTGAAATAGGTCAAACAACAGAACAAGATAGGCAGAAGTTTTTTGCAGAAAATCCACAAGCAGCACAATTATTAAATATCAAAAATCAAGTTGAACTGGATAATTTAGGTGCTGACATGTCTTCTAGTGCCAGAATGAATGGTGGTGGTTTAGTTCAAATGTTCCAAGGTGGTGGTCAGGTAAGACAGATGGGTAGGTCTGTTGCAAAAAGTAGATCAAAATTTCCCAATATTAAATCTAGAAAAACAGCTACTGTTATAACACCATCAGAGAAAAAGAAAAATGTTATTGTTGCATATGAAGAAGAGAAACAAAAAATGGAAGATAAACCAAATGTAGAACAATCTGAAAAGAAGATACCTCAGTTTGATGTAACTTTAGGAAGGTCTTCCAGAAAGATTAAAGTATTGGGGATTAGTGTATAATGGCAATATCTACCAATAAACTTTTAGGAAAGAGTGAAAAGGGTGGAGAACTTATGGTGCGTCCTACTACTTCTTTAGTGGGATCTAATGGATCTGGAAAATCGGAGGATGTTTTTTATGATATTCAAACAAAATTAATAAAAGTTGATAAACTCTTAAAGGGAACTTTTGCTGCTAAGAAATCTCAATATAAGGTGGAGAAGAAAGAAAAAGAAGATGAAGCCAGAGCACAACAAGAAAAGGATAAAGAAAAACCAGATAAAGATGGTGAAGAAGAATCTCCAAAATCATTAATACCTAAACTTAGTTTCTTAGATGGAATTAAGAAATTCTTGGGTAATGTCCTTATGGGATGGCTTGTTTTTAGATTAATTAAGTTTTTACCACAAATTGTTTCTCTCCTTAAACCACTAGCTGCTTTTGCTGATTTTATTATCAACTTTGGTGGTAAACTTCTGGATGGGTTAGTAACTTTGGTTGATAAGGGATATGAAGTATTTGAAAAAACAGAAGAATGGATTGGTGATGTTTTTGGTGAAGGTGCTGCTGCAAAATTTAAGAATTTTGCTGAAACTTTTACTAAGTTTTTAAATGTAGCATTGATTGCTGCAATGGTAGGAGCCAAAGCAGGAATGTTTGGTATGGGAGGAGGACCAAGAAGAGGAATTGTCAATAAAGGAAAAAGACTAATTAAGAAAGCTAAAAGATTTTTTGATCCCAAACGTGCTGCAAAATTAAAAAGATTAAAAAATATTAAAAAAATTAGAGCAGATAAATTGCTCAGGGTAAAGAAAATTAAAAGACTGAAGAAAATTGCTAAAGCCAAGAAATTAGTAAAGAAAAGTATTAATCTTGGTAAAAACATAGTTAAATCTCCTGTTGTTAAAAATATAGTTAAAAAAACAGCAACAAAAACAGGAACAAAATTAGCAACTACTGGATTAAAAACAGCAGCAAAGACTGCAACAAAATTAGGAAAGACTGGATTAAAGACTGGGTTAAAAGGATTAAAGGCACTCAAGAAAATAGTTAGTCCTATTGTAAAGAGAATTCCATTTATTGGTGCTTTATTAGATTTTGCTTTAAATTATTTTGTATTTAAAGAGCCATTAGGAAAATCTGCATTCATGGCAATTGGTGCTGGTGTGGGTGCTTGGCTTGGTGGAATATTAGGAACTTTAATCCCTGTCCCATTCGTTGGAAGTGCTATTGGTGCTTTTGTAGGTGGTGCTGGTGGTGATATGTTAGCTGGTGCTCTTTATGATGCTATTTTTAAAGAGAAGGAACCTAAAGAAGACAAAAAAGAAGAGAAGAAGAAAAAAACAATAACTACCATAGATAGATCTAATCAACCAAAAACTCAGACACTATTGGAATCAGGAGAAAAAAGTAATATAGAACAAGCTTTATATAATATGAGAGTGAGTGCTAATAAAGGTAGTAGTGGAGGGTATAGTGATATGGTTGGTAATCCAAAATATGCTAAAGATGTTGATTTGATTATGGAACATGGATTGCAAAATGTAATTATTGAGGGTGGACGGGTCACTCTTCAGGGTAATGCTGAAAACATTATTCCATTAGATGTAAATTCTGTCTCTAAGAAAGCAACTAGTGTTTCTGAGAGTGCATCCTATGAAGAAGGTGCAGAAGAAACTATTGTTATTAAATCAGGATCTCAAAAAGAAGTTCCTACTGACACAACAAATAAAGAATCATTAACACCAGTCGTTGTTGGTGGTGGAGGGGGTGATAGTGAAGTTGGTGATCTTCTTTATAAAGGTGGTTAAATATAATTAGGAGGAATAATTTATGAAAGTAACATCAAAAGCATCAGAACCAGCTCTTCTTCAGAAAGTAACTGTTCTTGCTAAGAAAAGTAAGAGAACTGTAAGTTTATTGGGAGGAACTGTTAGGGTATTATATTGGGAAAGTATTTTAGGGGATACAGTGAGAGCATCTGTTGTTTTTACTGATGCTGGTAATACGATGAACATAACTACTGCAAAAGGACAAGGAAATAAAGGAAGAAAAAAGAAAGTAAGTGCTGTTGAAGGTCTTCCTATTACTGGAGGAGAACAGGTTGATTTAAAGTTTACAGATAATAATGGAAATAGTGTAAATTTTGGTAAGGGTGGTAATAATTTGTTTATTAATAATAGAAAAGATATTGTTACTAAGTCACAAACATCAGGCAAAACATATGAGTTAATTTTAACATCTCAAGAATTTATTGATAACGCAAATTCGCAAGTAGGATATTGTTCTGCTGATATATTGTCTAATCAGGTTAAGAATGTATTGAAGGATGTTTTAAAATCTGAAAAAGTAAAAGATGAAAATTTTGAGGAGACTAAAAATTCAATTAATTATATTGGTAATAATAAAAAAGCATTTTATACTATTAACAACTTAGCAACAAAATCGGTATCTGCAAAAGATCAAGAACTGGGTGTTAGTGCAGGATATTTCTTTTGGGAAACTGCAGATGGATATTATTTTAAATCAATTGATACTTTATTATCAGGTAAACAAAAGAAATCAATTATCTACAATGAAAGTGCAGATAATAAAATTCCAAAGGGATATGATATAAAAGCACTTACATTGGAAACTGATAGTCTTATTGATGTAGAACAAAAAAAATCATTAGGTGCAACTAAAACTAAAAGTGTTAAAATCATTAGGTGCAACTAAAACTAAAAGTGTTAAAATCGATCCTTTTACTACTCAATATGAGGTAACAACACTTGATGCCTTTACGTTTGAAGGGGATTTAAAACTTGGTGGAAAGGAACTACCACCAGATAATAAGGTTTTTGATACTAAACCTTCTAGAACAACATTCTGGTTTGGAACTACAGGACAACAGCATATTGGTGATAGTGAAGAGCAAATTGAAAAGTCAAAGGAAGAAAACTTTAAGAAGGCTGATGTTGTAAATCAGGCTATTATGCGTTATAATCAATTATTCGCATCTCAAATAACCATCACTATACCTGGCGAGTTTTCTTTACATGCAGGAGATGTTGTCTATATGGACATTCCTGAAGTAAGTGAAAGTGAGAACAAAGTTTGTGGTGATGATGTGAATAAGATGGATGGGGGTCTATATATTATAGCAGATCTTTGTCATTACATTACTGCTAAAGAGACCTATACTAAACTGAATTTAATTAGAGATTCTGTTGGTAGAACTGGCAGTCCCACTAAAGGTAAAACTTTTAACTAGGAGAAATTATGACGACTAACACTCCAAATCACGATCTAGATCATGAAGTGTATATTGATCCAAAAGATCATAAAGAGCATATTAATCATGGTATGATTGAATATACAGAAGAGGATCTGAAGATGCACAACGATGCCTTCCATGCCCACTCAGAGGATGAAGTAAACTCGAATGATGGTAAGATTAATGATTGGCATACACGGCACGAGGACAAGCATCTAGAAGTCTATTGTGATAATCATCCAGATTCTCTGGAATGTAGAGTATACGACGACTAATGGCAGTAGAAGGAGGAGCATTATTTAATCAACAATTTATAGGGCAAGGATTCAATTGGTGGATTGGTCAAGTTGCTGATGACTCCTATTGGAGAGATAATATTAATCCTGGAAAGTTTGAGGATAAGCAAAGTGTTCCTGGTTGGGGTTATCGATATAAGGTAAGGATTTTTGGTCTTCACGATGTAGGTGAAGAAGGTATTAAATCTGAGGATCTTCCTTGGTCAAATATAATGTATCCTGTTACTGCAGGGGCATATCTTCAAGCTTCTGGTCAAACTCCTATGATCAGACAGGGTAATATTGTTTTTGGGTTTTTCTTAGATGGACCTGAACAACAACAACCTGTCATCATGGGAGTACTAGGAAATAACTCTCAAACAGATTTAGCGACAGAAATAGGAACAAATAGAGTTAGTAATACTCAACCAGGAACTTTAGCAACTAGTGGTTTTGCAGAAGGTTCTAAGCCTTATGAAGGAAAGTCTGGTCCTACACCTCCTGATAGTGATAAGGTAGTTAATAAACCAAAAGATCCTGCACTTGCAAAGGAACTTGCTCCCAATCTTACAGGTAAAACAAATATATTTGGATTGGATCCTAGTAAAAAAATAACTCAAAATCAACAGAAAGATATTAATAGTGCAAAGGCAGAGATAGAACTTATTAAAAAAAATAATCCTCTTTTTTCTCAGTCAGACCAGTTAAATTTAATTAAGTCTAGAATTGCTGCAGGAATGGCAGCAAGAAAGAAAGAAGCAGATTCTCCCAGGTCTAAAGTTAATAAGGGAGCAACCATTGAGTCTGAATCACCCCATATTCAAACTGCTGCATCTATTAAATTAGATGAAATTTGTGAGAGGAAGGGGGTAATGCTAAAACCAACTAGTATTGTTGAGTCTTGTAATAAGGCGATGCAGATTGATATGGATAATATGACTCAGGATATTGATAAGGCTATGAATGCATTAGCGAGTTATACTGATGCTGTTTCTATAACTCAGGGTGTTAAGGATCTAAAAAAAGTTATTAAAGATTCTTCTAAGCAACAAGCCAAATATATGAAAGTTGTAATGGATCAGGTAAAAGAATATACTGGGAAAAAATTAAATAAAGAAATGACTGCTGCAGTTTCTGCATTACCTGCATGTAAGAGATTTCAATTCCTTGATTTAAAGGATAACATGACTCAGAATATGCTGGCTAATTTTAATCAGATGTCTGGTGGTATGACTGGAATGATGGAAGGTATATTGAATGATATGTTGAAGGTTGATGGTCCTAATGGAATAATAGAAAAAGCAAAAAATGCGGCTATTAATTCTATAGCAACTGGTAATGAAAAACCAAAGGCTATTCCTAGAGTTCCTGTTTGTTCTTCTGAAGCTGTCATAGCTAGAGCTATACATGCTAATAAAGATCAAATTACTAAAATGAACGAAAATATAATAAGTGGTATGGATGGATTTATTGGTGATATGATGAAAGAATTGGCAGGTGCTGGAGGAGATGATGGCGGTATTACTAGTATGTTTTCTAAATTGGGAGATATTAAAGGAAATATGACATCAGCATTAAACTTTATGGATGGTGGTCAGGATGTTTTTCCTTTTGAGGTTCCTCCTAATGAAGCAGTTGCTGATTATTATACTTTCTGTGGTGGTGGAGGAAGTACAAAACAAACAATGTTACCAAGTTCTTCTGCAATTGATGCAGCAATTGGGAATATAAAACCAGGTGATATAGTTGGTGATATAGAAAATACATTTGCTGAACCATTAAAGAATACTCTTAATGTTGATCTTCTACAAGATGTTGCACAACAGGCTGAGGATGTCTTGGATATGTTCGGATAAATAACTGTTATAGAGAACTAACATATGTCATTCGATCTCTTTGGTCCAGAAACTAAATGTGATATAAAGGTTGGATATATTTCAACTGATAGAGGTCTTGTAGAGGGTATTAATCTTTACGAGGCAAATCAGCACGCTAAGTTGAATCCAGGAACTCAATTTATTTTTAGGAATAGGGATAAAGTAAATTACCTTAATATAAACGAAGTTAATAAGTTAAAGACAGCAGATATGCTTCCAAGCAAAAATGCTGCGTATGATAAATGTAGTGGTATTGTTGGATTAAATTTAGAAGGAGATACAACTAAAAGTATTGATGATGCATTTGATGTTGAAGAAGCTTTGACTGGAGGAACCACTAAACGTGGAGCGAGTGATGGGGATGATAGAACAAACGTTAATTTTTATGGTGGTGGGGGAGTAGGAGTTCAAGCATCTCCTATTATAGGTATTGATGGTTCTATATTAGCTGTTCAAGTTATTCATGGAGGTTATGGGTATAAGTATCCTCCTATTGTTGATATAAGTGATGATACTGGACAAGGATCAGGTGTTGTTGCTAAGGCAATTATTAAAACAAAAACATCGGATGATGATGTTTTTGTTGAAGAGTATGATGCAGAAGAAGATTATGAGGAATATGATTTAGAAACTTGTGCTCCTGAAATAGTAAGGAAAAATATTGGTTATGGTCAGAGATATGGTCCAGATGGTAAGGATTTGGGTAAGTGGAATCCTTCTTCTTATTTAAATGCAGGTATTGGAACTTTTAAGGCCGATCCTATTCGTTATGAGATAGAAAGATATCAAAAGTTCCTTGCAACTTTAAAAGATGGGACTATTATTGAAAATGGTAGAATTAAAGGTTGGTGGACAACTAGACAAAAACCACCATTAAGAGTAACTTCTCCTGATAAAGTTACAAGAGATGTTTATGATGCTTTTCATTGGGCATGGGGTTCAAAACCAGCAACAAATGATGCAATTGATAATCTTTATATAAAATTATTTGGGAGAAATGGTGATAAAAGAGGTCTAGAGTATTGGAAGGATTTGCGATCTAAGGGTCAGAGTCTTGCTCAAATTGAGGAGGGGATGAAGACCTTTCCTGAATGGAAAGAGGTTTGTTTTGGAAAATGTAAACCTGTTATGCCAGCAAAAACAGTTTTTGGTGGTCAATATTTTGAATATGATAAAGATAATTTTATGAATAGTTATGCAATATCTCCAGAACCACAATCAAATGTTCCTGCATCTGATCATGCAGCAAAATTGTATACTTTAGAATGGGAAGAAGAATTTCCTTGGGATGGAGATTATGTTTTTAACATTCAAGCAGATAATGAAGCACATTTATATATTGATAATGATATGGTTGGTGAAAAAATTGTATTAGGATCTGGTGGTGCTGAAGGATCTACATTATCTCCTCCTCAGAAAATTAAAAAATTTATGAGTGCAGGAATGCGTAAGGTCACTCTTGATCTCCTTAATTTACCTACTAAGGAGAAAAAGAAGATTCAAAGTGAGATAGTTCCTACTTCTAATGAAGTTATTTTTAATTTTTCCACAGCTTCTCTTTTTGCAAATGGTATTACTATTGAAGGTTTGGGTATAGATGTTTCAAAGGAATATGGAGAAGGAAAAGATATAAAAGAAACTCATACTAGGAAAGTTGAGTATGGGAGAGTTTATCCTGTAAAAGTTAGGAGTAGTAATAAAAAACCCCTTGCTGCAGATGCACCTGATTTTCCTATCCTTTATGATTTTGCAGGTAGACCTCCATTACGCGCGCGTAATGCAGGTAACTTTATATCGCCAGGTGCTGTTACTAAAGGATCACTTTATTGGACAGATTATGAATTTGTAGATGAAGGTGGTCTTGATAATGATGAAGGCAAAACTTATGGAAGCTTAATCCTTAACAAAGTTAATGGTGTTAATGCGTTTTTTGAGAAAGGACCATCTACTGACGCTGTTAAATTCGATAAGTTTGGTAGAGGTTTTATCTATAAAGGAAAAGATCCAGTTAGTGTAACCATTACCTATTCTTGGAAGGATCCATCTCGTGAGTTTGCAGCAGGTAGTAAACAGTCCGTTAAAATTGGTAATACAATTTTTATGGCAGATGATAATGTAGAAGGAAGTATAACTAAAACTGTTACTTTATATCCTTCTGGAGGTAATACCTCTCGTTTAAAATTAAGAACTAAAGGTGAAAGAGTTCTTCAAATGGAAGATTGGACTGATGAGTCTTGGGATGATCTTACATCTTTTGTAAGTGCTGGAAGATTTTATGGTATTAGTGGTAGCACTTGTAATTATATACTAGATCCTCCTCAGAATGATCCAGTTTCTAATCAAAAAGGAGAAAGAGCACATGTATTTAATACTCTTGATTGGATAAAAAAAGCAAATAGAAAGTTGTGGAAAATGAATCCTAGCCATAAAGGATGGAAGGATGCTAATTTTGTTAATAGATTTGGAGTTCTTCCTTTTGATCCAACTGAAGTAGCAAAGGTAGAAAAGAAAAGGTCAAAAACTGTTGAAGTTAAACCTACTGGAGCACCTCCTAGTGTAAAATTTGAGGTTGGTAATGATGGAGTAACTTATCTAAAAGTTATAGGTAATGGAAGAGTAAAGGTTGGATTGCAATTGAATGTTAATGATAATCCACGAAGATCAGGACTTGCTGTAAGAGAAGTAAAGATACAGGCAGATGATGGTGAGATCTTTATGAAGAGAGAGTGGGTTACAAGAGCCACAGATAGGGGAATTGGTATTTTTAGTGCTGGTAAAAAATATGAAGTAAA
>VTLG01001496.1_pt1 | contig 11273 bp, 14 predicted proteins | sample 4694571 | NCBI WGS metagenome assembly VTLG01 (sample SAMN12604809, study PRJNA352737) | marine metagenome | biome: ENVO:00000447; feature: ENVO:00000209|ENVO:00000569|ENVO:01000036; material: ENVO:00002151; isolation source: viral sequences binned using virsorter ... | reverse complement strand
GCTTGTTCTATCGTTGGTTCTTCATCCAGTGCAGGCTCTGGATACAGCGATGACAGTAACATCCACGGCATTTCAATATTTTCCAGCACATCATTTCGTACACTCAATATAAACACACGTTGACGTTTCTGTGGAACTCCAAAATGAATACCATTGAGGACTTTGTATGTTGTGCTATATCCTAAAGCTTCGAAATCTGAAACCATACGATTCAAATGATCTGCTGCATAAGCCATGGTCAAACCCTTTACGTTTTCACACAAAATAATTTTAGGCTTTATCTCACCAGCAATACGAATCATCTCCCATGTCAAATCCTCTATGTTCTGTTGCTTCATACCATAAGCCATCTTCTCCTTGTTCCAACCTTCTTTCTTTGAACCACTCATAGAAAATGGTGGGCATGGTGGCGATCCATCCATAATATCTAACTCACCAACTTTAAGACCTGTCATCTCCATAATTTGTTTTCCAGTGACGTTTTTTATATCACCGCAAATATGTGGAGTACCCGGCCAGTTTGCAAGATAGGTATCAACTGCGACTTGCTGAAACTCATTTACAAATAGACAGTCACCACCAGCAAGTTTATAGCCACACGATGATCCACCGCCGCCAGCAAAGAATGAAATATAAGTGAACCTTTTACGAGCTGCACTCTTCTCCAAATCTTCTAATGTGTAGCGATAATATCTCAAAAGAAATCCTCCAGAGTTCCTACTTCATCATTTTTCAGTATCCATTTCATCTTATCTGTTATCACGCGAAGTGGCTCCAGAAAAGATTTCTCATACTGTTGACTATAATCTATTTGGTCAATAATGTCAAGTTCCTTTGGTATTTTTGTTATAAAAGAAAATGCACTAGCCTGATAAATGTTTGGTTCTTGCATATGAAGAAATCGAATTTTATCTCCCTCTTGAATATAGGGATACTTATTACCCAATTTATTTTTCTCGACAAGATGGTTGTAAAGAATAGCCCCCTTAACATGAATAGGAGCTCCTTTCGTAAACAAGCGATCTGTACCACGAAACTTCTTCACTCCATTACAGGAGCGAGGATATGCAATATCTTCTGGCGGCAATGACATAAACTCCTCACGAAAATCTTGTATAAAGGTATTTAGCAATTTCTCATCACCGTCCATAATGATCTTGAGTGCCTCCTTCAACTTCTCGCGGCATGGTGCTGGAGTTGAGGACTTGACTGCTTCAATACCCATGATCTTGAGTTGTGGAGTTTTAAATCGTACTCCTTCCATATCATATAGGTTTAGAATATATCTCTTCTTGGCAGTCCATACACCCTTATCTGCAATAGCCTCGCGTCCCATCTCCATCTTTTGTTCATAAGCATTCATACTCTTAGCAAGAGCCGTATAGCTTTTGAGAATAAAAGGTTCCAGCTTCTCTTTTGCAATCTTGTCCAAGAAATCGGTAATTTTCTCAGGTGTTCCTCTCTTCTCAAACACCCTGTTAACCAATACGTCAAAAGTGATATACACCGAATCGGTATCAGATGCGATAACGTAGTCCTCATTTTTTGTCTCCAAGAGTTTATTGAGATAGATGTTAAGAGCCTTCTCAATCCATCGTATAGATAGCTGGCCAGATGTTGTAATTGCAGTAGCAACCATAAGATCGAAATAGCGAAACCAATTGTTCCCAATAGCACCATATGCCGAATTGAGAGAAATCTTCTTTGCCATTTGGATGTTGTTATATCTAGATATATCCTTGAGGAGCTGGGGGTTCTTAGTGTCCTCATACTTCTGCCTAGCCTCCAATAAAAGTCGTTTAAATTTAACACGGTCATTGTACATAGTCTCCATTATTTCTGGCAGAAATCCTCGCTTGTCTTTTCGGAATAACGCACCATTTGGTGTCATACAATATTCTTTAGATGTAGTTATTTTCCCATCAAGAATTTTATCCACCATTCCCTCAATAGGCTTACTATTGCCATTTACCAAAGTCTCTGGCGATATGTTGTATTGCATAATCAAATGGGGATACAGAATTCAAATCAAACGACATAACCCAATTATGCATACCGACCTGTGGGTCTTTTACATAAGCACCCTCAAACTGAGCGCGCTTCTTATGTTCTGACTTTTGAGGAATTACAATGTCTCTCTCACGCAAATAATTATAAATTAGAATATCCCAATAGCGCACCGTACCAAGAACATCCGTAAAATTAACCTTTGCATCATATGCCATCGTCAATGCTAATTCGATTAGCTTTAGTTTATCTTCTAACTTGTCAACCAGTTCAACGTCATTAATATTGTATTCGATAAATGACTGATAATCCTTGGTATACCATTCACGAAATGTTTCATAAGGATTACCAGGCTTACGCTCATCTAATTCCACAAATGCGATATGATCTAGGCGATAGGATTCCTGATTAGTATATGTGAACTTGCGATATAAATCAAAATAGTCTAGCGCAGCAATGCCATCCAGTGTATAGACCTGATGATTACGTCCCATCTGATACACCTCACGGGCAAACACGTTCTTCCACGGCGACAGACGTTTTACCTCTTCTTCATCAAACACGTTGCGAATACGATTAACCAAATAGGGAATATCAAAGAATTCTGTATTCCATCCTGTGATAATATCAGGTGTATGGCTCTCCCAAAAAGATAAAAACTTATCTAACAGGTCTTCTTCATTCTTACACAAAATATAAGTAACATCATCACGATAATTTTGATATTCATGTAGCCCCCAAACAACAATGCGTTTTGTCTGATGATTTTTAATAGTGATGGACAGCATAGGTTCTGCTGCATCTTCTGGCTTGGGAAATCCGTTCTCACATTCCACCTCAATATCGATAGTGACTATGAGCAACTGATCCAAATTCCAATCAACACGATCAGGATACTCATCAGCAATCCAGCAATAAGGATACTGTGTGTTGCCATAAATTATATCTTGGTTCTCACGATCAGAAACCCATTGTTTAGCTTCCTTGATGGAATCAAATTTATGCGGCAAAACACTCTTACCGTCCAGAGTTTTGTAGCCAGTCTCTTCACGAGTCTTGACTAAATCAAATAGTGTCGGCTCATATTTGACTCTATCAGTCTTGCGTTCACCATTCTCAACTTTACGGATTAAAATCGAATTACCATATTGCAATACGTTTGTGTAGAAATTCATATAGTTACTATATCACCTTTGTAATATATTGTCAAGACCAATTATCACGATTCATAAAAGATTTTAGAATTGTTGTAGTAGGGCTCCCCCCTAATGTTTTTTCTACTCCACCAAAACCTAAGTTAGCATTTACCTCTATACAATAAGGTTTTATTTTATTTCTATCTTTTGATGGTATCAAATCCACACCAACTAATTTGCCTTTTACTAACTCAGCAATTCTTATTGATTCAGATTTTTCCAATTCTGTAAGTTCCATTTCATCAGCATCTGCGCCCAAAGAAACATTACTTCGTATATCACCTGTTATAACTTTACGTTTCATAGCACCAATAATTTCACCATTACAAACAACCACTCTTATATCATAATCAGTTTCAATATATTCTTGAATAATGATAGGAAGATATTTGTTATAAAGTAAAATCATTTGCACAACAGCATGTAATGATCTCATGCTTTCTACAACAACAACCCCTACACCTGTTTGAGTACCAGTTGATGATTTTAATATGATAGGAAACTTAGTTTTCAGTTCCTTGAAAGCTCTCTCCGAATCTTCTGAATGTGCTATACGAGCAGTCTTAGGAGTTGCTACATCATTATTTGTAAATAGTATATAACTAAGATATTTACTAGTACAATTATCATAACATTCTAAGGATGGTATAATTGTAAAACCATCAAACTCGAATTGTTTAATCATATCATACCAAGCACGACTGCTTGTAAATCCTAAAGTTCCTAAACCTCTTGGAAAAATAAGAGTATCTTCTGGATTACACTCATATGGTTTTTGATATTCTATTTTCTCTTTAGGGTCTGGTAGTTGAACCAATCCATCATCATCAAAAGGAAAGGAATATAGAAGTCGCTTACCAGAAACTTTTTTAGTATATGCACCAACAAAGTCTGCTTGAAAAACATCAAGACCCAATTTACTACCCAAGTTAACTAGCAAAGCTGTACCACTTGAATCTGGATCATCTTTTGTATCTCTTACACCAGCAAGTTGATGACCAAGAACAACTATTTTATACGGTTCATCTTTCTGTTCTGTAATGAAAGACTTGAATTTTTCCATTAGACCTCTTTCTTTTTACCAATGTTATATTTAGTTTCAAGAGTCCATTCATTCTTCTCAGCATAAGACAGAACTTTTATTTGACTTAGGGGAGCAACTTCTCCAAGCGTACCAATAATAATGATCAATCCCCAATCCTTTAATAAATTTGCAATTGTATTTCTACGAGAAATATCATTCTCTGATAGATTTGTATTCTTACCATCAAGTGCGAATAGCTCCTTGAAGTGTACTATAAAATACCTACCCTGCTTATGCAGAATATGGCATGATTGATATAGTTTTTTTTCTTTACGGGAGGCAACACCAATTCGTGATAGTGTTTCACGAACTTTAAGAAAATCGTCGGGTTCTTTTAACCCAATTTCTAGCATTTGCTCCTGTGTCCAATTAATCTCTTCCATGTTTTCCACCTTTATATAATCTTCTTTTTATGGCAGAAATTTGTTCCTCAGACAATATATCAAGAGCGGCCTTAGCCTTTGCATTACTGTATCCATAGAACTCTTTAACATACTCAAGGTTTTCTAATTTCGTCGCCCTCAACCACGGAGTAAACCTCTTCCTTGGCCTAAGACTATTTATTAAAAAATCAAATTGTAGTTTCTTATCTACATGTGGTAGTTGATTAATCTCATTCACCAACATAAGGGTATCTGGAAAAGGAGCAACACATTTGTTTATAATGTATGGTGGATATTTTTTCTCCCATTCCTCATCCTCACCATCCATCAGAGGTTCTTTAGTATAATTTATAGCTTTAAGATAATCTTTTAATTCATACATTGCGATTACACTTAAATACAATTACCGTTCTTAATTCATAGCATTCCCTGACGACAGGCATGGCCATGTGTGGTAAGTGTGCATCAAATATAACAAGACTATTGCCAACATAGGGAACAAGTTCACCATTAATTAAAGTGCCACCACCCCATGCTGTTATCCAATCCTTTCGTGGATAATAGATCATTGTAAAGTCACCATCATCCTTATGCAACACAGGTTCAACCCCATGAGTATGAGCGTTCATGTATATGCGTTTATATTCTGTAATATTAAAACTTTTTTTAAACTCATACTTGTACATTGCAGAAGTCCAAATCGGCATAACCCACTCAAAACCATTTGCAATTATCTCTGTAGAAGTATTTCCACAAAGGACATGCCAATGTCTAGACTTATGAAATTTATTTGAAGGATAATCAAATTTCCAGTAAACGTCCTTCATTTTTAATTCGATCAATTCTGCAACGTGATCATCTACAACATTATCATGAATCTGAATCATTATTTCTTTCTTTCCATATTCTCATTTCATCGTGGTTTGCATAAGCTAAATCAATAAGATCATTTTTCAATTCACCATCTGGAAGTTCTTTAATTCCTTCACGGCGATCCTTTGGAAGAATACAAAATTCATAAACTATTTTCTCTGGCCACTCGCCAATTAATTCTCTAATCTTAACTCTTTCTTCCAAAGAAACCATTTTATGTTCAAACCAAGCTGTTCCATAAATCGAATGAAAAAGTCCCGCTATACATAATGCATCGGAACCCCCTCTTTCAGATAATAATTTACTAGTACCAACCAAATGATGTAAGAGACTTCTATTTGATTCACCATGTTGTTTTTCGCCGCAACCAATTTCTTTAAGATAATCTATTAAAGGAATAAATACGTCTTTATAATCGTCCGTATTCATTTAAATTTTACTCCACCCATAATTTCAGTAAGGCAAGCCATCATATTGATTTCCAGATCAGCAACAAACGCTGCTTTATATTGATACTCACCCAAGGCAACAATTGCATGAGGAATGCTGTTAGGATCAATATGATCATATAGATTATCATAAATGTTACGAAAAATCCTATCAGAATCATTGTCAAGATTATCGACAACCCATTTTCTAACATTGACAAGTTCCTTTTTCTTCATCATAGCTATTAGGTCTTTGATATTCTTATCACCAAGATTTACCAGAATACCAGCATCAATTTCACCAGATAAAGAATACCGTTGCAGTTCATTTAGAACCTTACGCCAATCTGGAAAATGATTATTTATTACTTCTGCAACAACCTCTTCATGGAATTTAATTTCATTCTTGTTAAGAATACCCTTGACCCGTGTGAAAAATTGTTCTGCAAGTTTAACCTTCTCTGCATTTGGAATTACAAAGTCGATCACACTACACCGCGATTGCAATGCTGGAATGATGCGAGTCTTATAGTTACAGGTTAAAATGAATCCACAGTTAGAATGAAATTCTTCAATAAACCCACGAAGGGCAGGCTGTGTTGACTGTGGATTTAGATAGTCTGCCTCATCAAGAATAAGATACTTCTTACCGCCATCAAATGATACAGTAGAGGCAAAGTTTTTTATCTTGGTTCTAAGTGTGTCAATACCTGACTCTTCAGAACCATTAATAAACATAAAGGTAGCATCAATCTCTTCCACCATGGCTTTTGCAGCAGAAGTCTTACCAACTCCTGGCGACCCTGAGAGAATCAAATTGGGCAGTGTTTCCTTGTCAACAAAAGATTGCAAGGTCTTTTTTAAAGACTTAGGAAGTATACATGACTCTATGTCTCTTGGCCGATACTCCTCGACCCATAAAAATTGTTCCATAATATAAATTCCCCAAATTCATGGTAATCTAGGTTTATCACATTGACAATAATGCCAACAACCAGCACAACCAGAACTTCTAAATCTAGCCCACCTTCGTGCCATATACAATTTCCAACGATCAATTTTCATAAGAAGACTCTGGTTCTAATGCAATCCAATACTGTACACCAAGTTTAGTGTTAGTAAATTGACTAATTTTTTTAGAGGATACTTCAACATCATATGTGCCCGGCATAAGCTTAAGGTTCTCTACCTTGAACCAAAACTTATACTTTGCATTCACATTACCAACATCAACAGATGTTTTAAATACGTTTGCATTTTTGTTTTTCTTATCAGTGACCATCAACTGACCATCAGATAATACCATATCGGGAACACCGACAACCGCAGCTGCCTTAGTTATTCTGTCAAGAGTCTCACTGGATAGACTAAACTTCAATTCAGTTGAAGGCATAGAAATATCTTTAGAAGGTTTTGTCACCACTTCGGGAGCAGCAAACCAATACTGTAGAGAATCAGATATTCCCTCTTCTGTGATAATAACAAAGCCAGGAGTATTGTCATCATTAAACTCTAGATCGGGTTTACCGAACAAAGAGAGGTCTGATAAGAATTCATTCAAATCATAGATGGCAAAATCATTAGGAAATTTCTCAGCTATTTCTGCCTTTGCTACAATGTTTTTCTGAGCAGACAAAGTAGAAAGACTCGAACCAGCTTTTACCATAAGATTAGAATTAATCGTAGAGAAGTTTTTCAATACGGAGATAGTTTCAGTAGATAGTTTCATTTTTCACCTTCAATTTCATTAATGTATAAAGCAATAATACCATAGTGAATCACTTTTAGCAAGTCACTTCTGTCTTTGCCGTTCTTTTTTCCGTATCGTTGTGCGTATTTCATGATGTTGCCGATACAGAACCCTTCACCATGTCCACCATCAATGATGAACTCTGTAGCTTGAAACTTGTTCTTGCTATAGTGTTCTTCATAAGTGTTGTCAATATACTTTGAAAGTTCAGTAAGTGCCTTATCTTCATTATATTTGTAATTGATATTTTCCATATCTTTTTTATAAGTCTCTAGATAATCATCTAACCTATCAATTGGCGTCATCACTTGCATCATCCTTTTCCTCTATTTTAATTACCGCATTTAATACTAATCGTATTTCACTGTTAATTGGATTTTGACTAGCATGGTAATTACCATCAGATATAACAACACGATTCTTCTTGGGCTCAACTTTTTTCCATTTAGTCAATCGTGTGCCTGGAGCATCATCCCAATTCTCTCTAAAGAATGTTGTATCTCCATCGCTGTCATTAAGATACAAAAGAAAAGATAAATGCGGTTCCATTAGATCAGCGTGAGGTATATTTGTAGTTCCAGCATCGACCTTAGTATTATTTAATAGTGCATTGAGTTTCATTCTAAACAATGACGATGCAGAAACATCTGGTAGAATAAATTTAATTGCTGCAAAACATCTGTCATAAAATTCAGACTTGCCCTTTTCCCAAAACAGCATATGATTCATTTGATACGTTGATCGTAGTACATTACTAATTTCTTGTTCTGTGACAATATCTCGACCTATAGTCCACGGCACATCCATATTATGAAAATCAAAAACTGTGCCAGTAGGATTTAGAAAACTAAAACACTCCTCAAACATATCCTCTGGAAGGGCCCTATCAGTAATTCTAATCATTCTGCTATCGCTCTTACATCTAGATAGTTATACCAACCTGTAGCAATTGTTTTGGGTTGTGTCGGTGACACTACACCTCTATGAGTATGCGTGAAATCTGTTGGCCAAAGAACAGTCAAGCCCTTCTTAGGTTGCATTTCTTTACCTTGATATAACCATTGAGTTTGCCCACCATCAGTAACATCGTTAAGGTATGTCATAAAAACCAACGCACGTTGATGCGTCTGATGCATACCCCGTTCACAATGCCAACTAAAGAATCCCTCACCTGGCTGGTAGTGTTGAATATTAAATGGTTCTGCATATCCCAAGGGAAACGTGAAGACTTCATATTTCTCTTTATATTTCTCAAGGGCATATGTTAAGAGTTCATAATACTGTAATATAGCAGGATATTGAGAGTTTGGATAGATAGCAACATCGGTTGATGTTTTGTCACCACCGTTAGAAATACCTTTGTGTTTGTATTCTTCATTTGTATGGTAGTATGCCAACAAATCATCACACAAACTAGTATCATCTAACTGTAGAGTAAAGATAAAATCCTCAGACAAAGATATCAGTCCTTACATAACGAAATGCTCCACCGACAATAACATTATAAGGTACAGATGGCAATGTTCCATCTTCCAACCTTTTGTCTTTCTGAGCTTGAATATTTTCAAAATAGGATTTCTTCTCATCTGGAGTCATATTTTGAAGCAACTCATTCTGAGAATCAATAACCGCAAAATTAAATGCAATCGATCTACGTTCACCATCACCAAAGAAAGGCATAACCTGATGTTTCATCCAATTAGGAAAGAGAAACATTACACCTACTTCTGGTTTAATCCATTGCTCTGTAGGGCAGAACAAGGCGTCCTGATCTGATCTCTGTCGAACACCCCATACCAATTGAGTGCATCCATCTGATACACCAGATGCACCATTCATATAACCATCAGATACATCTTCAGTCATAGACTCAGGTAATTTAGTCCAGAGAAATCCAGAGATGCCGCCCTGTGTTGGTACACCGTGATCATGTAGAGGATTATAGTCACCAGCATATGCATGGTTAGTCCAAATGTCTACAACTTCTGCTAGAGCCTTGCGACCATAAGCTTGTTGTAGATATGCAGAACCAAGACCATTAAGAATAGTTTTGAACTCTGCTCCAAATTCGGTAGTTAGATCAAATGAAACTTGGGCAGATTTATCATCCTGTCGGAGTTGACCAACAAGGCGTTCTGCATATGAAGATTGATCTTTATCAGTTTCATCAATATATTCGTTAATACCATCAACTATTTCTGGAGCAAAAGATATTTTTGCAATCCAATGATTAGGTATAGGTTCAACTTCAAACTGCATTTTATCTTTCAAGTTTTCCATATTATCATCCAATCTTTTTTTTTCAAGAATTTGTCTTGCTTCTTCCTGTTGCTTCAAAACAGTTTCTTTATTACCAGCATCATGTTTAATCTTTTTTTCTTCAGCAGTATATTTTTCAACCCATTTAGCTTGAGATGGTTTCCATTCATCACCGATTTCAGGCATATCAAATCTCCATTAAAAATAATAATACACGAAAGGGGTCTAAAAGTCAAGACCCCTTTCGCTATTACAAGAATTACTTCACCGAAATAAGGCGAGGCTTCTTCTCTTCTGGAACAACACGTTCCAACTCAACTGTGAGCATACCGTTCTCTAACTTGGCACCGTTAACAACGATATCATCAGATATAGTGAACTTACGCTCAAACTTACGATAAGAAATTCCACGATAAATTGTAGAATCATCTTTACTGTTCTCCTTTATAGAACGAACAGTAAGAGTCCCATCGGCAACTTCCACTTCGACATCTTTCTTACCGAAGCCCGCCAATGCCAATTCAATGACATAGTTATAGTCACCTTCCTTCCGAATGTTATAAGGCGGAAACCCTGTATTCTGCGTGGAGTTGAGCGCATTAAGATTATCGAAGATACGGTCAAACCCAACAGCGTAGGGCGTTAATTGATTGAAGTTGTCCCATAGGGATAGTGATCTGCTAGTATTCATTTTCATCTCCTTTACTAAGCAAGATTATATTATGCACCCCAAAATGGCGGTGCGTTAAGTGGTAGTTTTTTTTGGTTATTCAGAGAAACTACCAAAACTCACTAGTAATTTTTGCCGGTTGCTGAGTAAGAACCAACCTCACTCACGCTAGGAGAATTACTAATGAAACTCCTGTATTATATATAGGGATTTTTTTTGAAATTTCAACCCCTATATACAATTTTTTTTAAAAAGCAGGTTCATCATCTGTAGGAACAGCATCTTCTGAATATGCTTCTTCTTCCTCAGCATTAACTATGCCTGCATCGATTTTTTCATACAAGTCAATGAAGCTCTGGCTTGTATCCTCGGCAAACCTAGCGCAGCAAAGTTCTATGGCATCACGCTTATCGCCGAAAATCGAATAGGCTTTGACTATGCTATCTAAGCGCCTCGTACTGATCACGCTATCGACGCCGCCATCGGCAAAAGTTTTCCGTATCACATCCGCCCAGCTAACTAAATTGCTGGCAAACTCTTCATCAACTTTTCCACATTTCTTCATGGAGTTAACTACGATCTTCTTCTCAGTCGCAGCAGTTGCATAAGGTTGCTCCAGAGTG
>VTLG01008511.1_pt1 | contig 11276 bp, 15 predicted proteins | sample 4694571 | NCBI WGS metagenome assembly VTLG01 (sample SAMN12604809, study PRJNA352737) | marine metagenome | biome: ENVO:00000447; feature: ENVO:00000209|ENVO:00000569|ENVO:01000036; material: ENVO:00002151; isolation source: viral sequences binned using virsorter ... | reverse complement strand
TAAGAGCTCCATCCACTTTGCCTTTATCATAAAGCATGGCTAAATTATCAATCAGGACTTTAGTTTTGCCTGTCCCCATTTCCATGAAGTAGGCGTACGTCTCTCTATTCCACGACTTTTCTAAAGCCGTGACCTGATGCTTATACGGGTCCGTTTTAAACTTATAATTCATCTTTCTATTGACTTAATATATAGGATGGACTATATGTTTGTCAATGAAAGAAAATATAGATTATAAAGAAATCCGCCAAACTCCTCCAATCGTATATGTTATTCAAGAAATTGCAGGTACACGCGATGGAAGACCTAAGATTAATATTATGGGAGCGGCAGAATTTGGAAGCTTCAAGTTTCTATTACCCGAACTCTCGCAAATTATTTTTTCTCCTGGTCCATTAATTTTTAAATTAAGAGAAGGTTTAAAAAGTTATAGAACTAAAGATTTCTTACTACTAACAGGAGATCCAGCTATTATTGGAGTGGCCTGTTCTATAGTTTCTGACATGACTAATGGTAAATATCAATTACTCAAATGGGATAAACAAGAAAGAAAATATTATTCCATTGCTATCAATCTACATGAGAAAGGAACAATCGATGAGTGATATTAATTTTGAAAAAGATCAAGAGGAAGTTCTAGATCGTACAGAAAATCTAACTTCCTTAGCTGATCAAGTTAAAAAACTAAGAGATCTAGAAGATCAATTAAAAACAGATGAAGAATCTCTCAAAAATAAAAAGAGAGAAGCAGAAAAAATTTCAGGTGAAATTATCCCTACACTTTTAAGTGAAATGGGGTTATCATCTCTCAAACTTGCAGATGGTTCTGCAGTTGAGGTAAAACCGTATTATGCAGCCAACATCTCTTTAAGGAATAGAGAAGCGGCGTATAATTGGCTTCGTTCCAATGGCCTAGGTGATATCATTAAAAATGAGATTACCGTTTCCTTTGGACGGAATGAAGATAACAAGGCGGCAGAATATGCTAACCTTGCGAAGGGTCAAGGGTATCAACCGACACAAAAGTTGAAGGTTGAACCAATGACCCTGAAAGCGCTAGTCCGTGAGCGTACTGAGGCAGGTAAAGAAATGCCAACGGATATTTTTAACGTGTTCGTAGGAAACCGAACCACAATTAAAAGGAAACAATAACCATGAACAATGGAAAAAGCGTCACGAAACGCGAAAACGCAGGTGCATTATCTACGAATATATTCGAAGCTGATGCAGACAAAGGCTCTCAAAACATTACGCAAGATGATCTTGCGTTACCGTTTTTGAAAGTCTTGGGACAACTATCTCCCGAAGTAAATAAACAACATGGGAAATATGTTCAGGGGGCAGAACCTGGCATGATTCTCAATACCGTAAGTAACGACTGTTACGATGGGAGTAAGGGGATAGAAGTTTTGCCAGTTTATTACCACAGACAATACGTGGAATGGCAAGACAGAGGTGAAAGTAAAGGAGCACCCGTAGCAATACACTCTGCTGCGAGTGATATTCTGAGTAAAACAACTCGGGATAAATCTTATAAAGATAGATTACCTAATGGTAATTATCTTGAGAACACTGCAAATCATTATGTAGTTCTCTTGGGTAAAACTCCCACAACAGCTTTGATTTCTATGAAAGCGACTCAATTAAAAGTGAGTCGTAAGTGGAATTCAATGATGATGGGAATAAAACTTCAAGGAAAAGATGGTTTGTTCACACCGCCTACATATAGCCACATTTATAAACTAAAAACAGTTCAAATGTCGAATGACAAAGGAACTTGGTTTGGTTGGGATGTGTCAAAGCTAGGCCCTATATCAAATAAATCTGTTTACGATATCGCTAGAAGTTTTGCTGAAAGAGTTAGCAAAGGCGAAATCCAAGCAAAACCTGAAGCTGCTGAAACAAGCAGGCAAGGAATAAGTTTATAAGTTTCCTGTCAGGGAACAAGGGGGCGAGAGCGGGAGACTTAACTCGCCCCGACTTATTATGGTTGAGAAATTTAAAAAGATATTTGCGGGTCTAGATTACGCTTACGGAAACTTTAAGAAGGAAACAAGTAATATTCCTTCAAAGAAAGTAGAAGGAAAATCTACCGTTATTCGTAAACCCGTCACCGATGAACTCTGGAAAAATCATCTAGAGGGTATTGGTTTACGTTTAGGAATTTTCCCTGTGACCGCTGAGGGGACATGTCGCTGGGGAGTTATTGATATTGATAAATATTCATATGATTACGAAGCCCTCTTAAAAAAGATTCATCAAGAAAAATTGCCTCTTATAATGTGTCGTTCTAAAAGTGGAGGAGCCCACATTTTTTTATTTACCGAAACATTAGTTCCAGCAGTTGAATTAAAATATGCAATGGAAAAATGTGCAGCTATCTTAGGAGTTAAAGATATCATGGATCGAATTTATCCCATGCAAACTAAAATTTTAGCATCGCGCGGGGATACCGGAAGTTATTTAAATATACCTTACTATAATGCAGAAGAAGGATCTCAGTATGCATTCAACGATGATTTTAGTGCAGCTTCTCTCGAAGAATTTTTTAAACTTTATGACACGCATGTAGTTAAAGACTTAGCTAAATTTCTCAAAGAGTCTTCCCACTTGCCGGAGACGATTAAAATAAAACGTAGAAAGAAAGACAGTCCTTATGCCGAAGCCCCACCATGTTTAATTGCCCTTATTAAAGAAAAAATAAAATCTGGAGAACGCGATCAAGGTCTCTTTAATCTAGGAGTATTTTATAAAAGAGCTCAGATGGAAGAAGCTTTTAAAGATAAAAATGGAGCAGGGCATACCTGGCAAGAGTTGGTAAGAGAGGGAAATCGTCGATATATCGAACCTCCTCTAACAGATAGAGAAGTTAATAAAACAATTAGTTCCCTAGAGAGACACGAATATGAAAGATATACTTGTGGAAGTAATCCTATTCGCCGTGTGTGTAATCCTACCATTTGTCTAACTAGAAAATATGGAATCACCAATGAAGAATTTCCAAAAGAAGCTAAACAAATATTTGAAAATTTAACTGAACTAGAAAGTAATCCGCGTTTATTTTTTATAGATGTACAACCTGATGATCTTACAAAAGATAAAATAAGGGTAGAGTTAGATGCAAGACAGCTACGAAAAAAAGATAAATTTTATGACGCCGTACTAGATCGTACAGGAGTGTGGCTGCCTGACATGAAAGTAAATGAATTCAATGCTTTAATGAGTGAAGTATATAAAACACGTAATATTGAAGAGGCCGATGAAGAAGCAGATGAAAATCAAGATGTTAAGGATTGGTTAGATTCTTTTGTAAATGCAACGGCTGCCTACACTGAACGAGCCAACCTTCTTCAAGGAGTATGTTATTATGATATGGAAACCAAAGAACTCCAGTTTCGTATGGATCTTTTTATTAAATTTTTAAGAGCTCAACGCATAAACCTTTCGCGTCCAAAATTAATTAGTCGATTAAAAAGAATTTTAAATGCACAAAGAAAAAAATCAACGATTACTGTAGGAAAAAAAGAGACCCGTCTAACGGTGTGGAGGATTCCTAATTACGATGTTAATGAAGATCACCTAGTAATCGAAGGAACTGCTGAGGAAATTAAACGTATAACCCCGGATGGCGAATGAGAAAATTTATTGTGGGTCCTCCCGGAACAGGGAAAACGACTAGGTTAGTAGAACTGTATTATGATCTTATTAAATACTACAGAATGGAAAGTATCATTACTATTTCTCATACGAATGTAGCGGCCGATGAAATTAGAGACAGAATTAGAAATCAAGAGAATGCTATAAAGTATGGAGTGTGGGATAAAATAAAATCTAACAATAAAAAATTTTATGAAGATCACATTAGCACCATTCATAGTTATTGTAAAAGTAATCTTTTTGGAGCCCAAGTTTTTGATGAAGAATGTTATATAGAACTTGATAGACAAAATAAATTATTCTCCCGTCATTATCGTGGAGGAAAAGATCTTCAAACTTTAAGTAAACGACATCCGTTTTGGAAATTTTTAGGATTTGCTACAGATAATGCTTTAACTTTTTCAGAGTATTGGAAAAAATTATCTCCTTACGACCGAGATGAATATAAATACAATCTTCCTCAATTAATAAGTTTAAATGACTATTATCAAAAATTTAAAAAAGATTATAAGTTAAATAAAAAATCATCGAATGTAGTGGACTTTATTGACATGATCGATCAATTCAATAAAGCTCCTAAAGATCCTAATATTAAAGTTTTAATCGTAGATGAAGCTCAAGATTCAAGCGTACCTCAAAGAAAAGCATTAGACAAAATGGAGAAGAACGCTGAAGTAGTTTATTGGGCTGGAGATCCCGATCAATCTATCTATGGTTTTGCTGGAGCTGATCCCGACTATTTTAGTAGGATATCGGCTGAACCGCATGAAGAATTAAAACAAGGGTACCGTTGTCCACGAGTTATTAATGAATATTGTAAAGAAGTCATTGCTCCAATATGGCAACATTATGGTTATACGCGTACTTGGGAACCTCGAAAAGATAAAGAAGGAAAAATTATAGAAGGAGAAAAATATCAATTAGAAAATTTAGAAAGATGTCCCCAACTTCCTCGTCTCATGGAGAGACTTCATAACACCGAAGAGACATTTATTTTTACTTACCGTGGAGGAACCGAATGCTTAGAACGTATCTTAACTTTTCTTAAAAGAGAAGGAATTAGATATGCTTCTTATGGAACAGAAAATAAATTCGTAAAAGATTGGGAGATAGGTTGTCATAGAAATTTCCCTGACTTCGCCAGTGGTAAACCTCTAGATCTTAAACTTATTAAAGACATCTGTAAAAAAGGAAATTCTTTATTACTGGAACGAGGCTATCAAAAATTTGATTTTAAAGATTTTAAAAAAGGGGATTATACACTACACGAACTGATTAATAAAGGAATTTTTAAACCACAAGCTTCCCAATACCGAAAGTATGAACAAGTTAAACACAAAGAAAGTGGAAGTTCAGATTTAGAAAATTTTAAAAGAACTGAGTACATCAACAAAATAATTAAAGAAAACATCGATCTCAAAAAAAACTTGAGAGTCTTTTATGACAATATTCACTCTATCAAAGGAACAGAGTTTGATAATGTGATCTTTGATGAATCTTTAATTAGACCCGAGCCACGTTTTGATCGACTTCGTTTACGTTATGTAGGCTGTAGTCGAGCTAAAAAAACACTTTGGCTTTTAAAAACAATAACAGGAGGAATACTATGAACCCATATAAAAAACAAATTGGTGGATCACACTACAAGAATATGAAAATTCAGCCCGCGCAATTCATAAATGAAAATAATTTGCCCTTTGCGGAGGGAAATGCTATAAAATATATTTGTAGACACAGACATAAAGGAGAAGTTCAAGACTTACAAAAGGCTAAACATTATATTGATATGATTATTGAAAGAGATTATGGCGATTATATTAAACCTTTACCCCATGGCTTTACTTTAAATAAACCCAAAGATCCTGACATGACTCCGATGACGGAAGAAGAAGAGTATCGCAATGCAGGGATTACTAAAAAAGAAGCCGAGAGATCTTAATGTGTACCAAGCCCGAACTCTACGAATTAGATTTAACGGACGTGGAAGTAGCGGCGGTGGACTTAGAAACTTATGATCCAGATTTAAAAACAAAAGGATCAGGAGCCATTACTAAAAATGGTTTTGTCGTTGGGATTGCTATCGCTACTCATAAACAAACTTTATATTTTCCTATTCGACATCTAGGAAAAAATCAAAATGGAGATCCTAAACAAACGTGGAGAGTTTTAAACAAAAAACTTTTTCAAAACGAAAAAATAAAAAAAGTATTTCATAATGCAATGTACGATGTATGTTGGATCAGATCTGAAACAGGCTTAATGCCTAAAGGAGTTTTACTGGATACTATGGTGGCCGCTTCTTTGATTGATGAAAACAGGCTTAGATATACTTTAGATTCATTATCGAAGGATTATTTAAAAGATAAAAAATATAAGTATGATTTAAAAGAAAAAAGTGAGAAGGCTCCCTATTTTATTACTGACCCCATGTCTCATATGCATGAACTTCCTTATGAAATGGTAAAAGAATATGCAGAACAAGATGTTAATCTTACTTTAAGATTATGGAATCTTTTTTACAAAATGATTCATCAACCCAGAACAGTTTCTTACCAGGGAAAAACAACTAGTAAAACACTGGCTAATATTTTTGAATTAGAAACAAATTTATTTCCTTGTCTTGTGGAAATGAGATTTAAAGGAGTGAGGGTAGATATCGCTAAAGCCAAAATTATAGGAGCTAAACTTAAGAAAAGAGCTGATAATTTAATAAAACTTATTAAAGTACGGACAGGAATTAAAATAGATATATGGGCCGCTGCTTCTATTAAAAAACTTTTAGATAAGTTAGAGATAAAAGACTACAAAGAAACTCCTAAATCTAAAATGCCACAGCTCCCCAAAGATTATTTAAAGACTCATAAAAATAGATTTTTACGTTTCATTGCTACAGCCCGCGAATGTGATAAAGCTCGAAATGCTTTTGTAAAAGGTCTTTTAAAGTTTGTTCATAATGGTAGAATCCATGCAGATATTAATCAAATAAGATCTGACCAGGGAGGTACCGTCACTGGTAGATTTTCAATGTCTAATCCCAATCTTCAACAAATCCCCGCAAAAGGATTAATAGGGAAAAAGATGAGAGAACTTTTTCTTCCTGAAAAAGGAGAACGCTGGGGCTCCTTTGACTACTCACAACAAGAGCCTCGTTTAGTGGTTCACTATGCTTTAAAAAATAAAATGTTAGGAGCAGAAACATTAGCAGAAGCTTACACCAAAGATCCCTCTACTGATTTTCATAAGATTGTAGCTAAAATGGCTAACATCGATAGAAAAATTGCAAAGACCATTAATCTAGGATTATTTTATGGAATGGGAAAAACAAAACTTTCGATGCAGTTAAATTTAGATAAAGATGAAGCAAGAGAATTATTTAATAATTATCATAATAAAGTTCCCTTTGTAAGAAATTTATCTTCAGGGCTTCAGAATTTTGCCAATGAGACTCAACTCATTTATACTTTAGAGGATAGGTTCTGTAGATTTGATAAATGGGAACCTATTGATAAACAATGGGATGAAGAAAAAAGAATGTTTGTAATAACACGTTATGAAAAAAATGAAGAAACAGGAGAAAACGAAATGAAAGAAGTTCCGGTTCCGATTCTTGCAAGACGTGAAGCCGAGGATGCTTATCTCGCTGCACGAGCTAGAAGTTTACAAGATCCCGATCCTCAAGCAGAGTTTTTTAAAGGAAGTTATCAACCCGCTTTTACCTATAAAGCTCTTAATAAATTGATCCAAGGAAGCGCGGCCGATATGACTAAAAAAGCTATGGTAATGTTATTCAAAGAAGGTATTATCCCTCACATACAAATTCATGATGAATTATGTGTGTCGATTAAAAACGACGAAGACGCCCTGAAGGTTAAAAATATCATGGAAAATGCAGTTAGACTTGAAGTCCCTAATAAGGTAGACTACGCGTCCGGTGATAACTGGGGGAATATTAAATAGGAGGAAATATGGAAACAATAAAACAAATCTGGAAAGATCACAGAAAAGTGTGTATTGGTGCTGGAGTTGTACTTGTGATTTTAATAATCGCAGCACTATAGGAATTTATGTTGAATGGCTTACTTGAACGCAAACATTCCTGCCACGTATGCGCAGGTAAGGAGAGAGTATCTTTATGACCTTAAAGAACACCATGGAGAAGTGGAAGACTGCTTACTTTTTGGGATTGCATCGATTACAGGGCGTCCGATACTCTTTCATGCAATTATGGAAAACGGAGCTGTATTCTACCGTTTGCCGATCTCTGCATTCATACAAAGAGGATTTAAAGCAAGTGAGGTTCCTAGGCTGCGACTTGATGAGTTGGAGTTATGGAATTGCTTTAGTTATTATCCTAGCATTACTTCTTTTGATGTCTTGGACGGTCAGTCCGGTAAATTCATAGGTAAAGATAAGAAATGGCGGGAAGGTGCCTATCTCTTTACAGTTGACTGGGGCCATCCAGAGAGTAATATAGTCGACACAGATCATTCGGAAATTCCGCACGAACATAAGTGCGCGCACATAATGGCCTTGGATGATGGGAATTATGCAGCACAGCCTAACAATCGAATCATATGGAGCATTCCATCTTTCACGGTGAAAGATGAAGTTCCAACTGATTGGAAGGTACAAACTTCTGAATGGAATGTAGAAGATAGTAGTAAATGGAAAACAGAAGATACGGACAAGTACTTCTACGGAATTGAGGAAAAGAAAAATGACAAAGTGTGAAAATTGTAAATGTGATTGCCATTGTAGTGTAGGCGAACACTCCGATATGTATGGAGTGTGTCCATGTACAGATTGTAAACATGAAGAGTGTGAAGTATGTCAATAGACGAAAAACAAACTTGCAATATGCATACCAAAGAAAAAGAAAAATCCGGTACATGTTGTCGCGTAAAAGACGAACAAGAAAACGCAGAGCAACTCACGTATGAGCATCATACGAAAGTAGGCCCTGCACCAAAGGAGACACATGAATAAACTATTTCTAGTGCTCGCACTGTTATTTGCCTTGAGCGCCTGCTCGGTAGGCAAAAAATGTACTTATACTCAGGATGGAACTAAGATTTCATCATGGATATGGTTTTACGGTAGCGATAAGCCAATTGATTTAGATAAAAACAATTGCGGCTAATATGAACGAAAAATTAATAACCGCATTGCTCGCTATTCTATTAGCGCTCGGAGGATGGACGCTTCAGCGTACATTTTCTCTTTCACAAGATATGGTTCTAATTAAAACCAAAGTGGAGATGATAGAAAATGAGATATCGAAGTTTAAAAATTCTAAAGGCAAGAAGAATCGCAAGAAAAAGAAAAAACAGAGCGATTAGATGGATGCAGTATTTTATATCATCTATTATTATCCTTTTAATGGTAGCGTTTGCAGCTACCTCAGCTGATGCTAAAAATGAATACCTCGGCCAAAACTGGCGTGACTGTCATGCTGGTGAGATAACTCCTTGGGTTGAATATAGACAAGGCGGAATGGACTACATCGACAGAGGTTCAAGCTCTCATGAAGATCATGAGTACCGCGTAGGAGTAAACTTTCGTTTTAAATTTGGAAATACCTGCGATAAAAAATTCAGAAAAGCACAAGAAGATAGATACGAACTTAGACATCAAATAGAACTTCTTAAAATTTGTAGAAAATATAAACATGTAGAGATGGGTCCTGAGCTAGAACTCGTCGCTAAAAAATGTAGAGATATGAAATTCCTGAAGAAGGATGATAAAAGAGAACGAACGGATGATGATCTTTTTGATGCGATCATGAAACAAGAACACAAAAAACAAATGGAGCTAAAGAAAAATGGATCTGAGTAAGAGTAAGCTCGTAGTAATAGTACCTATCGTCGTATCCATCCTGGCTGCGACCTTTGGATCAGTTAAATATATTATTAATTTAACGGAAACCATCGAAGAAAATAAGCAGCACGTCATGATGTTAAACAAAGATATTCAAATAATCTTTGATAAATACGCCCAAGACAAAGAGGAGTTTACAAGAGAGATGTTTAATGTTAATGCAAGAGTCACTGAAGTCAACGCATACTTCAGAGCCTTGGAGGAAATCCTTAGAAAAACCACAGATTCTGTAAGGGATCAGCAATGGGACATCAAGGATTTACAACGAGAGGTAATGGGAGACTAGATGTTAGTAGGAATTTATAGATTAATAATGGTATCAGCAGTGGCCTATTTGTTCTGGGTTCACTTTTTGGAATGCGTATGATAAAGTATGTGACGTTATTTATAGGAATGAGCATCGGTCTCCTAATAGGATTCTCTGTGTATCATTATTTTTTTATGGAAAAATTTAGTTGTTGTGGAGTCTATGGGTAAACCTCTCAAGATATCGGAGGAGGCAGCCGTTCAGATGCCGATGAAAACCGTGGCCTCTTTGATCGCCATGGTCGCGATCGGGACCTGGGCTTACTTCGGTATAAATGAGTCACTCAACAAGCACGCCACGCAATTAGAACTGATGGAAAAAGATCTGGATCAGAACAGCGAATTTAGGGTGAAGTGGCCTCGGGGTCTCCTGGGTAGTTTGCCCGCGGATTCTGAGCAGTACATGATGCTCGAGGATCTTTACAAGACCACCGATCGAATTAATAAACAAATTGAAAACATGATGCATAATAAGGTAAACATAGAATTTTTAACTAAACAAATGGAGAAGGCTCTCGAAGATATTGAAGAGCTTAAAGATGCAAATCGAGAGATCCATTACAAGAACGGAGTACAATAATGAACCCTACTGAAATTATTATATGCGTCGCACTTTGCATGTTTTTAGAGGGCCAATTGGTGGAGCACACCTATCAGGGCTCGATGGCAGATTGTTTGAAGGCCAAGCGTCAGGCTGAGAGAAGCATTCAGCCCGAGCGCGTCCAATTTAAATGCGGTAAGAATGTTAAAGCTGAGGTCGAGTACGTTAAAGAAGAAGGCCAGACAGCAGGACGTACAAGAATCCTACGGGTAATTGAGCATGGCTATACGAGTGATAGTTATGACGCGACGTCCAAATACTAAACGTAATCCCATAGCCAGAGTTTTAAAGTTCTTTACACCTAAAAGATTTAAAGATAAGACTAAATATAATAGGAAAAAATATGTTTGGAAAAGGACCTTTCGGGAGTGGAATGAACATTAGCGCTGAAATCGTTAATGGAGTTTGTCCTACATGTACCCAAGCTACGGTTCTCATTTCTCTTTACGAAACTCTTTATAAATGCACTTCCTGTGGCAATCAGTTAGAGCAGAGAATTAATGGAGTAATTAGCTATATTCCCCTAAGTAGTGCAGGTAGTACCATTCCTAATTTAAGAACCTCATCGGATGGCCCGCAACAAGCCTAGAGCTTACGGGTACGTTTATAAAAAGAAACAACAACGCAAACGTCCCGGCAGGCATTCAAAAAGACCCAATAAAAAGAACAGACGTAAACCTTCGCGAGGCCAGGGATAATTATTTTCACCAGCCCTTGACATAAGTCCTACGAAAACCTATATTCTTACTGAAAGGAAAAAGCTATGAGATATGAATATACCGTAACAAAAGAAGGTGGAGAAGCTGACTTAATTAAAGCGATGAGTTGGAAGAAG
>VTLG01006720.1_pt1 | contig 11276 bp, 7 predicted proteins | sample 4694571 | NCBI WGS metagenome assembly VTLG01 (sample SAMN12604809, study PRJNA352737) | marine metagenome | biome: ENVO:00000447; feature: ENVO:00000209|ENVO:00000569|ENVO:01000036; material: ENVO:00002151; isolation source: viral sequences binned using virsorter ... | reverse complement strand
TTAAATGTCTTTTAATTTTTACTATATGATTCTTACATTCTTCGCAATCTTCTTCTATAGCTTTAATAAATTCTACATCTAAGTTTTTGAGTAAAGAGTCTCTTATGCCTCTTATATAAATTAAGTATTGATCTATTAGGCTATTTTTTTGGTCAAATTTTATTTTATTATCTTCGGTAAGAGTCGCATAATTTTGCAGGGTTGATGCACCTACTTTAGAGTTGTTGATATAAAAATATTTTTTTATCTCCCTACCACCGAACAAGTCTTGGGACTCTTTAAGTGCTTCATCCAACTCTACAGATAGTGGAAATGAAGTTGCGAGTTTAGAGCCGTCGACGAAAAAAACTAATAAAACATTATTCATTTACCAATTCTCCTTTGTAGTAAAGTCGTTTGAGTCTGTCGCTGTTTCAACCACGGCGAAAAATGCGTCGGTCAGGTAACTGCTATCGATCAGTGTGCCCATGTGTACGTCAAAATATCTTTCATTTTTAAGTAAACCTCCCCAGCCTTGACCAAAACCTGCAGCATGATGTTTTATTTGACCGGGAATATCTCCCATGTACGGAGTGTTTGCTAGCGTATAACCAAATTCCGCTTCGATAATTCCATTCCAATCAGCATACGTATCTCTATCCCAGTCGCTTTGATGAACTGGCATGTTACCCTCTGGCCCTGTGCCTATGTTTTGCGCTGCTAAGTAAGGTATGTAGGGTTCATTATCCGTGGATACACCCATGATCGCGTATTTATCATCTACTGGTTTATTTTCTGCATCAAAAAATACCCTATACCTTTTAAAGCCGACCTTCACGTTTGATCTCGACCCGCCTTTCATTCTGTGATTGGTTGGGTAACCGTGAATTTTAATAATATCGTGATCTGTGGTAGACGAATCATAACCGTGAGTATTTCTTAGTTCTTCTATATATGTTTGTAGTTGCTCGTCCCACTCGGTATAAGTTACGCCGCAGAACCAGTTTTGTAAATAACTAATAAAAGTTCCGTCGTTTTTCTTATGGTCATAGAACTCTATCGAAGCATTGTTACCAGCATTCTGTAGTTGTACGTAAGTTTGAGTAAAGCTACAAGCATAGCCTCTATAACCAATAAAGTTTTTATAATGCCAAGGTTGATATCTATCATGCGTAGTGACATCAGAGTTCGAATCTGTATCGCTCGGATCTAACTCGACAACACGCTTGATGCCTTGCCCGTACCAACTTCCATTTAGATTTATTCTTATCCAATGTTTAAACCCTTGTCCAACACTCTCAGATACGCTAGCACTCTTAAATACTTCTAGCGCAGAACCACCAACTCCATTAATTTTAATGGACTTCCTTAAATCTGAATCACCAAAACTAGAGTCATCAGACTCTCTTTGCTTATCAAACGTGTCAAATAATCCGATCGCAATATAGACTTTGTCTGCGTCACGAATTGTATTGTTTGGTAGTACTTCTAGGATACTTCCAGTAGAAATTGCAGAATTAAATCTTATTGCTTGAATGTCTGTATTTGCTAGAGACTTACCTTCTACATCATTTAAATTAAAGTCGCTAGTACTTAAAAATATGAATCCGCCCTGCACATCTGATACGGTGCATTTTGTAAATACTATTTTAACTTGCCCTCTTGGCTCTGCTATTTGAAAAAAGACCTCAGCATTCATCGAGCCATGCGTGGATGAATTTAAATTGAGATCTTCTCTAGATATCTGTTTATTCTCAACCGTTATAATGTCGTAGCCTTGCGAATGGTTATAGCTAGAGTCTGTTGAAGAGCTAAACGCGGCGGCATCATTGTTTGCAGAGCTAGAGTAGGAGGCTGTGTGAGCTTCCACAACTACGTCAAATTTTCTGTATGGTCCACCGACAGAAGCTAGGTTGTCTGTAAAAGAAAATGCTTGAGATAAATCAAGCTGCGAACCTGCATCTGTGCTTGTTATATTAGCCTTTTCATACAGGATATTTGAATCTCCAACCTTTGGGGTATTGGAATTATCGTTATGTTTTCTTACTGTAAATCTATAAAAATAATTAGCAGAAAGATTCGTAAGTGTTTGGCCCACCAAACTGAAAGTCCATCTGAATTCTGGGCTTGTAGTGCCTTTGAATGATTTAAGGCTTGCGTCATTTGCGCCTGCTGAGTTTGATGTGTCCGTGTCATTCGATAATCTTAAATTAGTGAGAGTCGTGTCAAGCACTGGATTGATTGCAGGAATTTCATTGCTTGTAGTAGATACGCTGCTGCTTGTCCCACCCTCTGCGTTTGCAGCAAAAACTTTGAAAGAATATCTACCACCCTCAAAGGGAACGTATTGACCCTCTAGGGTATCTCTGTCTAACACTCCTATTCTGTAACTTGCGTTGGGAATTTTTGATGCATCTGTAACTTCAGTATCTTCAGCGGAGCCAGCAACTATCCCGGCGTACTCAGAATAGTTTTGGTTAAAATCTGACTTAACCCAAGTAGTGCCTTTCTTGACGTATACATAATAATTATAGAGACCTTGTAGTGGGTTTGTACAGCTACAAGAAGTTGTGTCTGCTTGACTTATTGTATACTTGAGGTATTTAGTGTGGCTTGTCCCTGCCGGTGTCACTATTTCAGTTTGTACGCTCTTGGGCGGGTGAGGAGTGACGGTAAACGTAGTATTATCAAAACTCAATCCAGATTCTATCGCTGCATATTTTAAGGGATTATATTCTACTGCTTGCACTGAATATTCGTTGGTTTCTGACTCTTGAATATTTACTACCCTAAAAGTTTCTGCTACGTTTGCTGCTTCGTCTAGGTTAGAGCTAACAAGGTTCTCTCCAGAAGGATAAGAAGTCCACACTTGACCACCAGTGACCATGTATCCCGTGTAGTCTATCAATTGCTGGAATGTGATTTGAGTTCTTTCTTCGCCTAGGGAATTATTTACAACAGATATATCATCAAAATTGAATGAAAACTTCTGAACTTGGGCTCTTCTTATATTGTCTGCGTCCTCACTATTTAACCCCTCAACTAGTGACGCGTAATAAGTATAGGTTGGGGTTAGTAAATCAAAATGATAGTGCTGCTTAGGAGATACGGTATTTATAATATTATTTAATTTAGAATCTAAAACCACTGTGGTAGTTTCTGCAGTAGTATCGTAACTAACTGATTCAATTCTGCCGCCTCTTCTTTCGGTTCTAATGTTAGTATCGTAAACTTTTACTACATCTCCGGGACGTAAATAAGCTGCCTCGGTACCGGCGGTAAAACTAATCGTTTCTGTTTCTAGATTTTCAGTATACAAAATCCATCTACCGAAACGTAAAGCTTGACCTCGGCTAGAACAACCGAAGGCTGTAACTTCTTTTTCTCTTATTCCGTATCTTCTTATCCCATCAACTTCTTCAATATACTCTACCGCTGGTTTGTAAAAATTTCTTTTGTCGTTATACCTAACCATCGCGACGGTGTGCCTAACTTTTTTAGCGCTGTTAGAATAAGTAAAATCACCGTCTTTGACATTAGCATTGGTAAAACTGTATACGGGATTTTTTTCAGAATCTTGAATGGTATGTATTCCGCCCGCTGAATAAAAAGCTATGGCCCTGAAAATACTAGCCATATCATTAATTACTTTAAAAGCTTCTTCCCTACTACTGATTAGTAGGTTGCATGTAAACCTAGGCTCTAAAGCGCCGAAACCGTCATCAACTAATACATCACAATATCTAGATATATCATATAAGCTCCATTTATCTATCAAGTTTTCATCTATGTATTTTCCTAAGCCATACCTTTTACTTGTTAATAAGTCATAAAAACACCAAGCAGGGTTATCGCTCCAATACAATCCAGCATCCCCATACGGACCGCTTGTCTCGTCTGAAAATCTTCCATCCCAAGCACCGGTATAGGTTCGCGTTACAGGGTTATAGTTGCTTGGTATTCTAATTTTTTTAAGTCTACAATCGAAAGCTCTTTTGGGAATTTCTGAAAAATATTCAGCTTTAAATTGCGACGATACCATCGCTGCGTTAGGATAACAAAAGGTATCTGCATAATGTTCTGTTATGCTATCTACAAACGTTTGGTTCTTTAAGTATATAGAGGTAGATTCCGCAGTTGATCTATAGACTTTGACTTCCCAACCAACAAAATTTTGATCATCAGGGACGGTAAGGTTAATCGGGTAAGTCTGTATGTAGGTGCTTGTTATCTTACCCACGATGTCTCCTCCCGCAGCGTTTTGAAAAGGCGCATTGCTTTTTATATTACCTTGGGTGTCTGTAAAAAGAGCTCTTGTTTGTATGGTAACGCTTACTGACGTATCTACTACATCCCCAACGGTGCCGGGCTCTTGGGAAGTTTTAGAGAAAGCACTTAGTTTTAAATTAACTACGATCTTGTTGCATCTGGTGTTTAATATTCTATAATACTTGGCAAAAGCATCTACGTCGCCTACAAGTATTCCATTGTTGTTAAATGTTGGCCCACGTAATCTTTCGCTTACGTTTCTGGTTTTAGAAACTGACTGCTCAACACCATCAGATATTGTCTCCCCGTTTGGCTCTCCGCGAGAAAAATCTATGTCAACCTGCTGAAAATTAAACAGGTTGTTTATATTCATTACTGGCGTCTCATTAAAATAAAGAGATCTTAATTTATTGTATTGATTTCCAACCGTAGCTGAGTCCCAGCCAGTTTTCCCAGCAGTGCCATTAAAAACGTAATCTTCAGTTACTAGTCCAGAGATAGGCCCCTCACACAACAGGTCAATCGTTTTTATGGTGCTTACGGAAGTTTTCCGTACGCCACCTTGCAAAATTCCTTCTGGTTCTTCGTTAGCCATATTTAACTACTGGTTTTAGATGTTGAGTCGTCTGCATCTACATAAGAAATGTCGTAAGATGCTCCTACTAATTGAGAGCCTACTAAAAGCCTTCCGTAGCCAACTGGCACCGGACCGCCTTCTCTTACGGTATTTTGCGGACCAGAGAAAAGATAAGACCCTTTGGATTTTACATCCGTAAACTCTCTAAACTCTTCATAGTCTGGCGGCTTGGCTAATAAGTTGGCCATGCCGGATATTACTAGGCCTAAGCCTACCATTATTAATAATGGTAATCCTGCCATCATGCCCGCACCCATTAGGCCTATACCCATCAATATCGGCGCAGCTATACCACCTTCGATAACTGGCACGATATCTAACTTTTCAAATTTTCTGTTGAGCATCAGTTCTGAGTTACATACGCTTTCAAAATTGTTTGGGTCAATATCTGACGCATCAATTTCTTTATCGTCGACTAAGATTTGGTATTTTTCTTGCCTTTTTTCTGCTTCGAAAAAATATGGAAACAATCTTCCATGACAATTGACATGTATCGCTCTCAGAGCTTCCGGTATGCTATTGACGCACAGATTCCATGTGTCGCCTATCTCTGCCCCAAGTGCTCCATGAAGTTTTATTTCTACTAGCCCGCTACTCATTTTAATCCCTTATGCCTTATTACGTAGTTTTTAAATTTTTTCCATCTATTGTAATCTTCTATTCTTGAATAGCCATTTACACCACCAGTTTGATGAAGAAGCATGTCATTACCTAAGTATATGCCTACATGGGATGATGGCCCAAGTTTTTTCATCTTAAAAAAAATACAATCAAATGGCCTTAAGTCTTGGACTTTTTCAAAGCCTTCATCTCTATAGCATCTATCTAGGGTGTCTTTAGGATTTTCTAGCCAAGTTTCATCTCTTTCGTAGTCGTTTATTTCAATATTAAATTCTTTTCGGTAGAAATCTCTCACTAGAGAGCCGCAGTCTTGCTTTCCCAATACTAATTCTCTACCCACGTAAGAATTGTATTTACAATTCGGAAAGTATGAAAGAAAGTCATCATTCTTAATGACGTACAGTATGAATTCGATGTCGTGATTCTGGCTATTTAATTTATCAAATTCAGAAAAGTTTTCTAAGTCATTGCAATGAGAATGATATACAGCTTTAATATCTCCGGCTCTACTAGCTTTTAGATAGTCTGAAGGGAATATCTTAAAATGTTTACGATTATCTACAGAAGAATTCCTGCATTTAAATATATTGTAAGTTTTTGAGTGCCCGTCTTCTACTACTAGACCGCAGCATTCTTCAGGCTCAAGCTTTAGAGCATGGGCTTTAATCTCTTTTCTAATGTGTTTATTTAAAATCATAGAGAATCTGCTGCAGATGTAACTCCGGGAAAACCACCAAAAGGTAAGTGTCCGTTTTTAGGATTGCCTCCACCAGAGCTTACTGGTGGCGAGCCTGCTCCATGATCATTAGTAGCGCTGTATGTTCCCCACCTCCATTTGCATCCAGTTACCTTTTTCGAACATTGATCGGCCATCCAAAATTTATCGTTTGGTGGGGGCGCGTCTACTGGAACAGTAGTTTTGGCAACAAAGTAATAGTTTACTCCTTTTACTAAAATTCTTACAACCGTCCCCTTACTGTAAGACCCGCCGCTTTCACTGCTGCCTTTCCATAGAGGGGGTACATTCCCTCTCCAATCTGCTGGATCATACTCTGGTATTGATTCTTCTATCAATTCGTTTTTTTCGTTAGCCAATGGAGGCGCAAAGTTTGGGAGAGATGCGTCTCCGTGCACAGAAGCAGACTTTAAACTATTATATTCATAGCAGCAGCCCTCACCCCTGTAAGTCCAAGCGCAGGCGTCTGAAGTTACAACTCTTCCGGGTAGTTTTACTTCTTGTAACGCCAGCGCTGAAGTCAATTCAAATTCAATAAATAGTTTATTTTCGTTAGCTTTTCTTTCTATATAGTAAACCTCTTGAGGAAAATGAGCATTAGGATCTGGGCTCAAATCTTTAGGTATAATAATATCCGGATTCAGTGGTGTTGTGCCGGAGCTATAGAAATTTTTAGAATCTAAATATTTAGCAAACGTTCTTGTGCGAGTAACTTTAGCCCCTATGAGACTATCTAACGCTCTAATGTATTGTTTTAATAAATGAAAGTTGTGAATACTCTCGTCTCTTGCCGTGATTGACATTTTAGGTTCTGGCAAAGTACCTTTAGAGGTAGTTTCAAACCCGTCTATCTTGATTGGCGCGCCGACATACTCAACATTATTGTACCATATCGAGCTATCTATTAATTTGGGATTGTTGTGAAACCTAAAAATCTTATCAGAATTAATCGGTACAAGATGCTTATTTTTGTACAATAATTCTTGCATAGCTATTTCTGATACATCGATCTCAAAAAGATTAATTATTGCAGAGCTTTCTAACGCGGAAGCGGTAGCGTGCAAGTTTTTAATCGAAGTCTGTGCCTGCTCTTTATTCATTCTACATTGAGGTTTCTAAAAAAGTTGTCCTAATCGAGAAGTTGCCTTGAAATGAGGAACTCATATCCCAGTTAGGTGCCCTAAATTTCTTTGATACATTATATGGTTTGGGCGGGTAAAATACAAAAGCCTCTGCACCATTTCTCGTATGAAGAAAGTGAAGTATCGCAGTCGCCTCATCTTCCCCTCTTACGTCAAATGTTAAATCGAGAGTCATGAGGTTGTTTTGTATGCCGTCGGGGGCGCGCTGCTCATAACCGTCACCAAAAGCAATTACCCTATTTCTGGGCTCCCACTTGAGGGTATAGTTATAGGCCGGCCTCCAGAAAAAATATGGTAAAACCCCGTCTGATCCAAAATTTGTAGTCCCGTTCCAATAGGTCGAGGTTGTGGAGGGTGTTTGTGCGCCCGCGGCGTTATCGTGGGCCTGTATGCAGTAATAATGATAGTCACCGTTCTTGACTATATCATTAAGCGCGTATTTCTGACTAGCCGAGCTCGTATGAGCAGATATATTATAAATAGAGTTAGACATGTCCTTTTCCCTTATTCCCTTTGAATTTACACGGTTTTCCTCCTAAAAAAATTATAAAAGTCAGTATTTTCTTTTATTATATTTGACAAAATATAGCCCCTCACATGCAACTTTTTGAACAAAGGATAGACAAATTTAAGAAGCTCAATGCCCTGAGAGAAAATAATCACCTCTGGGAAAAATGCGCTTTTCAAGTTGTTTTATGTGCACACAATGAGGAAAGGGCTCTCCCGTCCACCATTGCCTCGATAGAACGCTCGATGAGGGGTCTAAAATGGGGGATGGTATTCGGTGACGATGGCAGCACAGATAACACCACTAAAGTTGTAGAATCTTTATCTGAGCTTTCCGACGCAGACTTTTATAGAGTAGAGACGATGGAAAAAATGCCCAACGTTTCTATAGCAAAGAACGCCTTATGCAAGATTACCAAAGAGTACTCTGAAGAATATCCCGGAATATTATTTTGTGATGCAGATGACTTTGTGGAAAGAGATAAGGTTCCCGGGCTGCATGAGGTAGCTAAAGAAAACAACTCTAACATAGTTGTGGGCTCTTGGGTCTACAACAATGAAAAATTAAAAAAGAAAGAATTAAAATCTGCCCAAGAATCTATAGAGATCTTGACGTTTGGTCCTTGGAACACTTTGATTCATTCGTCATTAATTCCTGACGATGGAATATTTTGGAATGAAGAGTTAGAGGCTCATGCAGACTTACTAATGTGGTGGGAGTTAGCTGCGGCAGGAGTAAAATTTACGGAAGCAGGGCACGTTACAACAACCCAATATAATGCTCACTTCGGAAGCACTTCGAAACAGAGCAGGGTTGATATAAAACAAGAACGATGGAAGAAATTTTTAAAATATAAAGAAGAAGTAATAAACTATATGAAACTTAAAGATTCATGAGTGTAAATTAGTATGGTTTAAGGTAAAAGGTAAATGGGTTATTATAGTGCAAGTAGGGTTGGCGTAACCTTAGATGGCAAATCTTTGTTTGCTTCAAACGTGGGTTTAACCGTACAACCAGAAGTATCGGACTCTTACAAGGAGGACGAGCGTACGAATAATTTTTATCTAGCTTCTCAGGGTATTCGGGGGGAATTATCTTTAACTTATTTCTTAACGGGAAAAGATTTCGTAAAAGAGTATTTTATAAAAGACTCACCTATAAGTGGTAATGTTGGTGGGCTATATTTTAGCAGTGGATATCTAACTAACTATTCTTTTAATTTTTCTCAATTCCAACCCGTAGAAGTCTCTGCGAATATACAATTTTATGGAAGTCTGGAAGGCGACTTTAGTCCGTCTCCTGACTATTCTGATGTTAGTGGCGTCATAGATTACTCTAACGCCCTAATCACCTCTACTGGAATAGGGGAAATGGATAGGCTTGTGTCCGTCTCTTACGAATATAACTCTAGTACTACTGTCGGTTACAGTGATGGATCATTGCTGCCTACAACTGTTGCTTATGGATCAAGATCACAAAGCGTGGGTATAGAAACTTACAGCGTAAGTGGAAAAACTATCGAAAACGCAAACAACGCAGCCTTAGAGATTACATTCAGAGATGACGACTCTAGCGTAGTTGATTCATTTTTTGTAAGTGGTAAAGTAATTAACTTGTCTACGAATGTCTCGGTTGGAGAAAATGTGTATTCATCTTTCGATGTAAATCAAAACGCAGTTGGAGCGCCGCCAATAATTACGAGCTTCACCCCAACCTCAAGCAATATTAATACTGCGGTGACTATAAATGGGCACAATTTTAATGGGGTGAAAGATGTTTTCTTTTTTGATACTAGGGTTGCAAATTTTGAAGTCAATAGTGCAGGTACTCAAATCACAACAACAGTACCAAGTGAGGCAATTACTGGGCCTATAAAAATTATAGGTATTGGTGGGGTTGGAACTTCTTCATCAAATTTTACGGTAACAAATAGTATAGGAGTTGGGTAATGGAATTCACTGGAAAAATAGGTAGCTTGATAGATATATCTGGAAATGGTTTTTCTAGGATATCTAGAGTTTTATTTTCCGAAGCCAAAAGTAATTTTTCAGTATTAAATGATAACCTAATTAAAGCCCGTGTTCCGGAAGAGGTCGCTTGGGATTATGTAAAAATTATATCCGACGAAAGAAATACGACCGGGACAAGCTCTCAAAAATTTGCCCCAGAGCCTTTAATTCAAGATTATTACCCGTCTAGCGGGGTGTATGGCGACACCATTACTATAACTGGGTTAGCCTTCTCTGGGGTTTCTAAGGTGACCTTTAATGGTTTGGAGGCATCTTACTCTGTTAATAATAATTATTATATAAGCGCTACGGTTCCTTCTGGAAATACTAGGGGAGACTTAGTGGTTCACGGACAATCTGGCCTCAGCAATACTGCGGTAAAATCTTTTGAGCCACAAATCCTTGTGACAGGATTCTCTCCTACTAGTGGTGTTACTGGTGTTTCTATAAACATATATGGTAAGTATTTCTTTGATGAGCTTATGTATACTGGTAATCAATCCGGTAAATATTTAGTAAGCTATGGAAAAAATTTATATTCAGGATATGTAGAAAAAATAAGTGACACACATTTGAGTGGAAATATCCCCGAGTCATTAATAGACGGAGGAATTAGTGTGGCCGCTAATAATTCTGCAGAGTCTCAGGTTAATTTTTATGAAAAGTCTGCCGCACAGTTTGACGTTTTAGCTCTAGGCTTGCCAACGATTAATTCTGTTGGAACAATAACCGGCTTCTACTCTTCTTATTATGGAAATCAACCAATTATATTTGGTACTCAGAATGTTGGAACCGATACAAATGGAAAGGGTTTAAGTCTGGCCCTAATTAAAGCGGGCCAAACTGGAATATTTTTATCAGGAACATCTGGCTTGTCTCAAATTACCTCTTTAAATTCTGATTCTTTTATTTATATTAAGGATGGAGAAATTTCTGATCAGGCTAAAGCGAGCCCTGAAGTCTTCGGCGGGGCAGGCGAATTTAATTTTTATGAAGACGCTTACGATCCCTCTGCTGGATTAACCGTGTCTCCCCCATTTACCGTGCCTGTTTTCTCAGCAAATCCTGAGACTGCGGGAACAGACGACTTCCAAGCCCTCGCATCCCCCACGGAAGCAGCTTTGCCTCCGGGAGAGTATTATATAGCGGTAGAGATGAATCAGTTAGCCGCTTACGGCTTAGAGTCTTCTAGAGCTATTAGCTCTAATAAAGTAAAAATTTTATCATCTATAGCTAGTAAGTCAATTGGTTATGGAAGTTCTGTTGCCGAATTTGAACAGACAGCAAACTCTACAGTGCAAACTATAGACGGACATAAATATGTCATTAATTATGATTCTTCAGGAGCAGTTGTAAGCACTGGTATTTATGGAAC
>VTLG01003843.1_pt1 | contig 11276 bp, 9 predicted proteins | sample 4694571 | NCBI WGS metagenome assembly VTLG01 (sample SAMN12604809, study PRJNA352737) | marine metagenome | biome: ENVO:00000447; feature: ENVO:00000209|ENVO:00000569|ENVO:01000036; material: ENVO:00002151; isolation source: viral sequences binned using virsorter ... | reverse complement strand
TAGAATCTCAGAATGTTATTAATGAATCTTTGAGAGAATATTTTGATACTCTTAAAGAGGATATTACTAACTTACCTAAGGTAAGATATTATGATGAAGATATTATCCGTCTGAAGAGAGATTTAGGTAAATTAAATGATGATAATTCTGGTAATATAAAAGAACTTTATAGAATTGTAGAAGATCTTCAAGAGAAACAACATAATCTAGAGGAAGGTTTCTTAGCACAACCTCCAAGTACTGATAACTCTGATCCTCTTACTCCTTTAGATCGTAAAGCAACTAGTTTTGATCAATTAGCACAACAGTATAGATTATTTACTAATAGGGTTCAGGATCAATTAGCAGCGTTAGGTGGTGGTGGTGCGCGTGTTATAACTGACCTTGAAGATGTTGTTTTAGGTTCTGGAGCAAATATTGGTATTCAGACAGAAGGTTGGACTATAGGATGGAGCACTGCACGTAATAGATTTGAACCATCTGCTGGAGGAGGTGGTGGAGTAGGTGCTGCAGGAACATGGACTGCGAATCTGGCTATAGGTTCTACTACTGTCGTTGGTGTTAGCACTACTAAAAATGTAGGTATTGCCACTACAGCAGCTCAGGTGGATTATGCGTTATATGTTGGTGGCGATGCATTCTTTACTGGTAGTGTTACTGGTTTAGGAACTATTCATTTCAATGATGTAACTCATGTTGATTCTACTGGTATTAGTACCTTCCAAGCTGGTATTAATGTAACAGGTGGTGGAGTAGGAATAGGAACCACTAATAGAAGACATCCATTAGTTGTTGGTAATCCTGGCGCTGCTGGAACCAGTGTTCTAATCCATGGTGATACTCGAATTGTTGGTGTTTTAACTGTAGGTGATGCTTCTATTACAATTGATGGAGATAATAATACAGTTACTATTGGTGATGAAGATGTATTAATTACAAACTCCAGTATTACTATTGGTGATAATGTTTCTATTGCTGCTACTGCAACTGGTATTAACTCTGCACCAAATGTTTATTATGTGGCTAAAGATGGAAGTGATACTAATAATGGAACATCTATTGATAATGCATTCTTGACAATTTCAGGAGCAGTTGGTGCAGCACAATCAGGAACTACAGTTAAAGTTCTCTCAGGAAATTATATTGAAAGTAATCCTATTGAAGTTCCTGCATATGTTTCTGTTGTGGGGGATGATCAAAGAACAGTAACAGTTAGTCCCAATGTTCCAACGAAAGATATATTCCATGTAAGGAAAGGAACTAAGTTATCTAATATGACTTTTTCAAACCACCTTGCTCCTGCAGCTGCGGTAGGATTCCCCACCGATGAAATTGCAGAAAACGTTGGTGGTGGTGCATGGAAAGGACCTTATATTCAGAATTGCACAAGTAATACAACAACAGGAACTGGAATATACATTGATGGCGATCAAGCACGTTTATTGAAAGCAATGAACGTTGATGCTTTCACTCAATACAATCAGGGTGGTGTAGGTGTTGCTGTTACTAATAATGGATTTGCTCAATTAGTTTCTGTATTTACTATTTGTTGTGATAAAGCAATTACTTGTCATACTGGTGGTCAAGCAGATGTAGCTAATAGTAACTGTAGTTTTGGTACTTATGGGTTAGTTGCTAATGGTCTGAGTGATTTGCAGTATTCAGGTATTGTTACTTCTACAGCAGCTGTGTCGCAGAAAGAAGCAACAATTAATATATCTACGGATGAGTTTACTATATCCGGAGTTGATTATACTCATAGCACAGGTATTGCTACTATTACTACCACTGCTGCACATAACTTTAAGGTAGGAATGGGAGTCACTCTCGCAGGTATAGGATTTACTTGTGATTATGGTGGTAAAACCTATCCCTATAGAAGACCTTTTGTATTTGATGTAGAATCAATTCCAGCTGCTACTAAATTTAAAGTTAATCTTGGTATATCAACAGTAGCACATTATTATGCAGGTGCTGGTTCTAGTGCTGGTACAGCAAAGATAGAAGTAGATAGACCCTATGATGGTCAGTTAGTTTATTTTGATACTCTTTATAATCAGGTTCAAACCATTACTATGACCAATAAAGGAAGTGGATATACTTCTACTCCTACGGTGACGATTGAAGCTCCTGCTGGACCAAATGGAGAAACTGCTACGGCGTATGCTACAGTAGAAAATGAAACTGTTGATTCTATTACTATTATTAGTAGTGGAAGTCAGTATACCGAAACTCCAGATGTTACTATTAGCGGTGGAGGTGGTTCAAGTGCTGCTGCTACTGCAAGTACCTATCCACTTTATTATAAAATAAATAGTTCAACTCCAGTTATGTCTGGAATTACTACATTAACACTTGATACTAATTTACTCAATGAGGTAGGAATTGGTTCTACCGCCTATTTTGCTCAAGCAAGTAAAATTATTGCTAGTTCTCATACTTTTGAATATGTAGGTGCTGGTAATAATATTACAGAAGCTACTCCAAAACGTGGTGGTGTTACTATTCAAGCAAATGAAGTTCTGGTAGAAGAGGGAGGACTTGTTCTTTATACAAGTACTGACCAATCAGGTAACTTTAGAATAGGTGATGACTTACAAATTAATCAAAGTAGTGGTACAATTAGTGGAAGATCTTTCTCTAAGAGTTTATTTAATGAAATGACACCCTTTATCCTAGCACTAAGTTAAATGGCATTAGCACTTAATAGATTTAAAACATATACTGCTACACTTACTACAGGTGGTGCAACAATATATACTGCTCCCACAGGATATACTGGGATTATTTTATATGCTCACATAACCAATTATGGTGCATCACCAACAACGGTTACAATGTCTCATGTAAGAAGTAGCACAACTACTCAAATTATTAATGCAGCAACTGTTCCTGTTAATGATGCTTATATTCCTTTGGATGGAAAATTAGTTTTGGAAACAAGTGATTATGTTACTGCTAGTGCTGGTGCTAATACTACGTTGAAAATTCTTGTTTCTGTATTGGAGACCGCTAATGCCTAGATTGATGAGTATAGTCAATAGTAATGGTGCTATCGGGATTAGAAGCGATGGTACAAAAGTTGGTGATGCTACTCAAATTAACATTCAAAATAGAAATATAACTGCTGTTTCATCAGGAATAGCAACTATTACCACTGATCCATTAACTATTGTTGGATTATGAAATCCTTCAAGCTTTTTATTCAGGAAGCTACTCCTACCGTTCATGCTAATTTACCAGGTGCACAGGGAGGTTTTAGTAGTACTGGAACTAATGCTTTAGGTAATGCTGGTTATGATAAGCGTCTTTTTAAAGATCCTTTTATAGATTTATTATCACAAGATTATCAGACGCCAGGACAATCGGGTTTAGCTAAATGGAGATTTGCTAGCATTTGGCCAGTTTCTCATCTTACCATGGCTGGCATAGATGATATGGTTAATGCATCTAATAAATATGTTGATATAATGGATAGAAACACAGAGCAAAGAATACGGAGCAATTTGAGTAAATTCTACGAAGAAACAGACATGAAAAAAAAGTATGATGATTTCATAGAGGAAGCAGCTTCCAAAAGATGTCCTGAGGGAGAGTATTATTGTACTGATGATAAGAAATGTAAAAAAATTCCCAAAGGAAAGTCAGTAGGTCCAGGAGGTTGGTTAAGATCAGGACATTCGCATCATCATCATGGAAATGGCAACGGTAATGGGTCCCATAACGGGAATGGAAATGGCAATGGCTATTCTGGCAATGGTAATGGTGGGAACGGCAACGGTGGTGGTGGCAATGGTGGTGGAGAGTGACTAAATATAACTTTATAATGTAACAAATGCCACAACAAACTATTAAATTTACTATTCGACAAGATGGCACTGTAACTGAAGAAGTTATGGGTGTGGTTGGTAATGATTGTGAAAATCTTACTAAAAGAATTGAAGAGAGATTGGGTGTAGTAGAAAGAGTCGAACACAAACCAGAGTACTATCAACAAAAACAAACAGAAGATGTCACACTTCACCTGCATCAAAACGAAAATTAGAGAACGTCCTTATTTGATTGAAGCATTAGAAATAATGGGACATGATATAGAAGAGAATAAAGCATTGGTTATTGCTAATCCATCTCATGCAGAAGAGCATCCAGCATTTGTTGCTGATGTTGCCATAAAGAATGATATCGGTTTTAGGTGGAATAAGAATACAGAAACCTATGAGTTAGTTGCTGAACTTGATACTTGGGATTTAGATGTACCCGTAAGTAGATTCATTGAAAAAGTAACTCAACAGTATGCGAGAATGACTCTTTATGGAACTGTTAAGGAAGAAGGATTTGAGGTTGCAGAGGAGTGGGAAATGGATGATAATTCACTTGAACTAACGGTAACACGCTGGATTTCCTAAATATTAGGGTGAAGTTATCTAAATTAGATGAAATCCTTTAATCAATTTGTTAAGGAAGATGTTAGCATTGAAGATGCTGATGGGAATCCTTATGCTCAAATAATTGATATTATTAAACCAGAACCTTTAAAGGTTCCACAATCTAATGTTTACTATGAAGATCCAATAAAAGAATCAACAAGGATCAAATCACAAACAGGAAATATAATAACTGTATATTTGGCTTGGCGAGGAAGTAGCTATAACATTCAGATGTTTTTCCCCCAGGTCACCAAACCATCCCGCAAACAAGTATCGGATCAATTGCAGAAAGTATATCCAGGTGCTAAGGTGTGGGGCTATCAAGTATCGACTCATGACCCAGGAGAGCCCCTCCTCCAAGTTGGAGGAGCAGGAAAATAAAGAAATTGAACAATTGAAAAAGAAAGCAGAGAACTTGCAAAAAATCTTAGATATGACAAGAAAAACCATAGATCATGATAGAAAATTTATGTTAAATAACTCAGAGAAGAAACATCTATTTGGTGAAATGATGTAGGAGGTTGCTATGGATCATGAAATTTATCTTGGTAATCCGAATTTAAAAAAGGCTAATACTGCCGTTGAATTTGACCAAGAACAAATTATTGAATTTGTTAGATGTAAAAATAACCCTGTTTACTTTGCAAAGAACCATGTCAAGATTGTTACTCTTGATCATGGATTACAACCATTTGAACCTTATGATTTTCAAGAAGGTTTAATTAAAAATTTTCATGGAAATAGATTTAACATTTGTAAGATGCCCAGACAGACGGGTAAATCTACAACTGTTATATCATATCTCCTTCATTACTTACTTTTTAATGATAGTGTAAACATTGGTATTCTTGCTAACAAAGCAGCCACGGCAAGAGAACTATTAGGTCGTCTACAAACAGCATATGAAAATGTGCCTAAGTGGATGCAACAAGGTGTGCTGTCATGGAATAGAGGTTCACTGGAGTTAGAAAATGGATCAAAAATACTTGCGGCAAGCACTTCTGCTTCAGCGGTCCGAGGAATGTCTTTTAATATTCTTTTTCTTGATGAGTTTGCCTTTGTTCCCAATCATATTGCTGACGCGTTCTTTTCCTCTGTATATCCTACTATCACTTCTGGTAAATCCACGAAAGTCATAATCGTTTCAACGCCACATGGTATGAATCATTTCTACCGTATGTGGCACGATGCAGAAAGAAAAAAGAATGAATATGTTCCTACAGATGTTCATTGGTCGGAAGTTCCTGGAAGAGATGAAAAGTGGCGACAACAAACTATTGCAAACACTTCAGAACAACAATTTAAAGTTGAGTTTGAATGTGAGTTTTTAGGATCCGTTGATACTCTTATTGCACCAAGTAAGCTAAGAACTTTGGTATATGAAAATCCAATACAAAGAAATGCTGGATTAGATGTTTATGAAGAACCGCAAGAAAAACATGATTATATTTGTACAGTAGACGTGGCTCGTGGAGTAGTTAAAGATTATTCTGCATTTGTAATGATTGATATAACTACTTTCCCTCATAAGGTTGTGGCAAAGTATAGGAATAATGAAGTTAAACCAATGTTATTTCCTAATATAATCTATCAAATTGCAACTAAGTATAATCAAGCTTTTATTTTATGTGAAGTTAATGATGTTGGAGATCAAGTAGCATCTATTTTAAATTATGATCTTGAATATGCAAATCTTCTGATGGCATCTATGAGAGGACGTGCTGGACAAGTTGTTGGTCAAGGATTCTCTGGTAAGAAAACTCAATTAGGGGTTAAAATGTCCAAGACCGTTAAGAAGGTCGGTGCATTAAATTTAAAAACTATTATTGAAGCGGATAAATTAACTTTTTGTGACTATGATATATTAAGTGAACTTACAACCTTTATTCAAAAGAGTAATTCATTTGAAGCAGAAGAAGGATGTAATGATGATCTTGCAATGTGTCTTGTCATATATGCATGGTTAGTATGTCAAGATTATTTTAAAGAATTGACAGATCATGATGTAAGAAAAAGATTATATGAAGAACAGAAAAATCAAATTGAACAAGATATGGCACCATTTGGTTTTATGTCAGACGGATTGGATGATATGGAAAGTTTTGTTGATGCAGAAGGAGATCGTTGGCATACAGATGAATATGGGGACAGATCTTACATGTGGGAGTACATGTAAACACTGAAAACAATAAATATTTCCAGAGAAACTGAGACTCGGAGACAAAAAACATGGCGACTCCTCAATTATCTCCCGGAGTTTTGATACGGGAAGTTGATTTAACAGTTGGGAGAGCTGATAACGTATTAGATAACATTGGTGCTATTGCAGGTCCTTTTGAAATTGGTCCTGTTGAAGATGCGACTAACATTGCAACCGAACAAGCATTAATTAATACATTCGGCAAACCTATAAGTACTGATGCACAGTATGAATACTGGCTAAGTGCGTCGTCATTCTTATCTTATGGAGGTGTTTTGAAGGTCATCCGTTGTGATGGACAAACTCTTAACAACTCTAATGCAGCGGTAGGATATGCTGCAACGGCAAGTTTGAAGATTAAAAACTATGATGATTATCAAGCCAATTGGGATGGAGAAGCAGTTGAGTATACCTATGGTTCTAAGAACCCAGGTACTTGGGCAGATAGCTTAAAACTTTGCTTTATTGATGATTTTGCCGATCAGACAATTGGTATTGGCACCACTAACGTTAGTGCATGGTGTACTATCGGAATGGGTGTTACTAAAGCTCTTGATCACAGTCTCCCTGGAATAGGAACTACATCAGCCTTTACTGGATATGTAAAAGGTATTGTTACTGGTGTTACTACTGATGCTACTAATCTTGCATCTAGTGTTAATGTAAAAATTGTTTCTCGTGTCTCATCTGCTGGAACTGAAACTCCGATTGATTATGCTGAAGGAACTGTAGAGGCATCCTTCCTTAAGGATAATACTCTTTGGTTTGTTAACAGCTCTGGAGTTAATACGGGTCCAAACGGTACAGATGCTACTGCCGGTATAGCGGCTGCTAGTGCTGAGGACTGGTATGATAATCAACAGCTAGGACTGACTAATTCAGTAGTTTATTGGAAGTCACTAGCTCCGAAACCAGTTACAAACCAATATGTTAAAGATCGTAGTGGTAAAAACGATGCTATTAACGTTGTCATTGTAGATGATACTGGAACTGTAACAGGTATTCAAGGAAATATCCTTGAGAAGCATATTAGCATCTCTAAAGCAGGAGACGCTATATCGAATGTTAATGCTCCTCAGAAGATATACTACAAGAATTATCTTGCAGATTACTCCGATTATGTCTATGCAGGATATAATCCTTCTCAGGCAGAGGATGCATACTGGGCAACTAATCCGGTTGCTACGGGATTCTCTACTGAATATACAGAAGTTACTACTGGAGATGGTCTGTGGGGTCTAGATGCTCAGGGCGTTACTTATAGTGCTCTTGGCAATATTTCTTATACATTGACGGGTGGTGCTGATTATTCCGCTGCTGGTGGATATAAAGCAACACTTGGAGATTTGATTAATGGATACAAACTCTTCTCCAATGAAGATGAAGTTGAAGTTGATTACCTCATCATGGGTCCTGGACTCACGATCGAGTCAGAATCTCAAGGTAAAGCAAATTATCTTCTCTCAGTTGCTGGGGATAGAAAGGATTGCGTAGCAGTACTTTCACCACATAGAGCTAATGTTGTTGATCTGACAAATACTACAGATCAAACAAATAACGTTATCAAGTACTTCAGTCCACTTTCTTCTTCCTCTTACGGAATCTTTGATAGTGGTTACAAGTACATGTATGATAGGTTTAATAACAAGTTCCGTTGGGTTCCATGTAACGCCGACGTTGCTGGACTGATGGTAAGGACAAATGTTAATGCCTTCCCTTGGTTCTCTCCTGCTGGTCAACAGCGAGGAATACTGAATAATGCGATTAAACTTGCATACAATCCTTCTAAGGCACAAAGGGATCTCCTTTATCCTCAAAGAATTAACTCTATTGTTAATCAAAAGGGTATTGGCATCATGCTATTCGGTGATAAGACCGCTCTCGGATATGCTTCTGCGTTCGATAGAATTAACGTTCGTCGCCTGTTCCTTACAGTGGAGCAAGCTCTTAGAAGATCTGCTGAGGCACAATTGTTTGAACTTAATGATCAAACAACAAGGTCGAACTTTGTTAACATCGTCGAACCCTATCTACGGGATGTTCAAGCCAAGAGAGGTGTTTATGACTTCCTCGTAATTTGTGATGAAACAAATAATACTCCTGATGTGATCGATAACAATGAATTTAGGGCGGACATATTCTTGAAGCCCACCAAATCAATTAACTTCGTCACGCTTACTTTCGTTGCTACCCGCACGGGTATTAGCTTCGAGGAAGTAGCTGGTAAAGTTTAATTAATTTCATTCCATATTAATTCCATAGGAGGAACACTAAATGTCCACGCTTAGAACAATTACCGCTTTCAAATCCAAGCTCTCAGGAGGCGGTGCAAGACCCAATCTGTTTGAGGTAGAAATTCCCTCATTCCCAGAAGCTGCCGGTGCTAATACTTGGAGAACCGGAGATAGCCAAGAATCAGATACCTTTAAATTCTTATGCAAAGCAGCATCATTGCCTGCTTCTGTTATTACCCCAGTGGAAATTCCTTTCAGGGGTCGTATTTTAAAGGTTGCTGGAGACAGAACATTTGAAACTTGGAGTACAACTATTATTAATGATGAGAACTTCCTCATCCGTAATGCATTCGAGACATGGATGCAAGGTATGAGTAAGAACAGTAATGCCACTGGTGCTACTGATCCTAGTTCCTATATGACTTATGCTTTAGTTCATCAACTTGGAAGAGGTGCCGATAGTGGTGCATCTTCAACAAGTGCTTCTACTGCATTAAGTGGAACTTCTCTTACACCATTAAAGACATATACGTTCTTTGATATTTTCCCAACAAATGTTAGCGCAATTGATCTGTCATACGAAAACACAGATGCAATTGAAGAATATACTGTTGAATTCCAGGTTCAATACTGGGAGCCAGGAGCATATACTAAGGATGCCGCTTAATTTGACACCCTAAATAACTAGTATAAGAAACTAGTTTTTATAATCATGCCAAAGTTATTTGGATTCTCTATTGAGGATACTGAAGCAGTATCTCCATCCGTTATTTCACCTGTTCCTCCTAGCAGTGATGATGGTAACGATCATTATTTAAGTAGTGGATTTTTTGGTTCATATGTTGATATTGAAGGTGTTTATAGAACTGAATTTGATTTAATAAAAAGATATCGAGAAATGGCACTTCACCCAGAGTGCGATAGTGCCATTGAAGATATAGTAAACGAAGCTATTGTTGCAGATAGTAATGATAGTCCTGTCAAGATTGATCTTGATAACTTGAATGCTAGTGATGGGATAAAGAAAAAAATAAGAGAAGCCTTTAAATATACCCTTGAATTATTAGATTTTGATAGAAAAGCACATGAAATCTATAGGAATTGGTATATTGATGGGAGATTATATTATAATAAAGTAATTGATATAAAAAATCCCCAAGAAGGTATTCAAGAATTACGTTATATCGACGCAATGAAAATGCGTTATGTGCGTAAACAGAAAAAGAAAGACAAGGATACCTATCAGAGAGCAGCTATTACAGGTAAAATTGATAATCCAATGGATTATGAGTTTCCTGAACTAGAAGAATACTTCATCTATACTCCAAAACAGACATTCCCTACACAAAGCCCTGCTGCAATGGGTGGAAGTGGTGGAATTAAGATGACTAAAGATTCTGTTACTTATGTCACTTCAGGATTAGTTGATAGAAATAAGGGATCAACTCTTTCATATCTCCATAAAGCAATTAAGGCACTCAATCAACTTAGAATGATTGAGGATAGTTTGGTCATTTATCGTCTATCCCGTGCTCCAGAGCGTAGAATATTTTATATTGATGTAGGTAATCTGCCAAAAATTAAGGCAGAACAATATTTACGTGATGTTATGATGCGTTATCGTAACAAGCTCGTATATAATGCTGATACTGGAGAAATTCGTGATGACAAAAAATACATGTCAATGTTGGAGGATTTCTGGTTGCCAAGAAGAGAGGGCGGCCGGGGAACCGAGATCTCAACGTTGCCAGGAGGTCAAAACCTTGGAGAAATTACTGATATTGAATACTTTAAGAAGAAGCTCTTTAAGTCACTTAATGTTCCCATCTCCAGAATTGAAGGAGATGGTGGGTTTAACTTGGGCCGATCTTCTGAAATCTTAAGAGATGAAATTAAATTTAGTAAGTTTGTTGCACGTTTGAGAAAGAGATTCTCTTACATGTTTAATGATATACTGAAGACCCAATTACTCCTGACGAACGTAATTACTCCTGAAGATTGGGATGTAATGGAGGAACATATTCAATATGATTTCCTTTATGATAATCATTTTGCCGAATTAAAAGATGCAGAATTGTTTAATGAAAGATTAGCAATGGTTGCTGTTGCTGAACCTTATGTTGGTAAATACTTCTCCCAAGATTATGTAAGACGTAAAGTTCTACGTCAAACTACAGAAGATATTAAGGAGCAAGATAAGCTAATTGATGATGAAATTAAAGATGGAGTTATTCCTGATCCTACAGAAATGATGTTGGATCCTGAAGGCAGTGGAGGATTATTACCACCACCTCCTCCTGAAGAACAAAATATGGAGGCCCCTAATGCAACTGATGCTGCTACTAATGCTAATAAAGCAACAGTAGATTTAGAAATAGATAAAACCAAATCTAAACCTAAAGGAGGAGTCATCTA
>VTLG01001495.1_pt1 | contig 11276 bp, 23 predicted proteins | sample 4694571 | NCBI WGS metagenome assembly VTLG01 (sample SAMN12604809, study PRJNA352737) | marine metagenome | biome: ENVO:00000447; feature: ENVO:00000209|ENVO:00000569|ENVO:01000036; material: ENVO:00002151; isolation source: viral sequences binned using virsorter ... | reverse complement strand
GGTATAGGTATCAATACAGGCGAAGCAGTAATAGGAAATATGGGCAGTGCCTCAAGGTTTGACTATACTGCTATCGGTGATGCAGTAAATACCGCAGCTAGGCTAGAAAGTGCCACCAAAGAAGCAAAAGTAGATATTTTAATTGGCGAAAACACTGCAAATATAAGTTTTTTTGACTTAAGATATATAGATGATATACAAGTTAAGGGAAAAGCGTTTCCAATAAAGGTTTATGGGATTTAAATTAAGTTTGATATTAGGCGGTTTATTATTAGCGTCAATTAGTGGCTCGGCTATCTATATTAAGTATTTACATAACCAAATGGCAATATTACAGGGCAATCAAATTGTCTTAGAGACAAAAATAGACGAACAAAACGCTTCTATAGAAAATTACCTTGCAAATCAAAAAAGACACAATGCACAGCTTGACGCATTAGAAAAAGAAAAAGCCGAAGCGAACAGAGCTGTCACTGAGCTTAGAAATAAATTTGCCAGACACGATCTCAACAACTTAGCTCTAATGAAACCTAAGCTGATAGAGAACAGAGTCAATAAAGCCTCTGCAAAGGTTATGGAAAACCTTGTAGATATAACTAAGCCAAATATGTTTGACAAAGGAGAAGATGATGATAAGAGTACTAACTAGCTTTTTAATTTTAGGTTTCTTGGTAAGCGGATGTTCTATATTGCCGAAAACTAAGCCAGTAGAAGTTAAAACTATTGCAGAAATACCGCCAATGTATCATCCGCCTCTGCCCTTAGAAATGCAATTAGTAGATGTTAAGTTTGAGATATTGACCCCTGAACTGATGAAAGAATATCTAGCTTTAGTAGAAGAAGGCAAAGCACCTGCAAAACCATACTACGCTTTGACGACCCAACAGTATCAAAATCTATCAACCAACATGGCAGAAATTACTAGATATACAAACAATATCTTGTCTATCGTCAAATACTACCGAGACTACGATAAAAAAGAAGATTCGGAAGATTCTAGTAAAAAATAGTCAATTCGGCTACACTTTAGAAAAGTAAGGAGATAAATATGTTTGATATAGTTATAAACATTGTTTCTGTTATTACTTCTATAGTATGTGCTGCTAGTTTTATTGCAGCGATTACGCCTACACCAAAAGACGATGAACTTTTGGGTAAGTTATATAAGGGAATAGAGATTCTCGCACTGAATATAGGTAAAGCAAAAATGATTGCACCAAACAAAGAAGATGTCTGATTCAAGTATCACACCTTTTGTCTATAACGCTGAATTAGATCGTGTCATAGATGGCGATACTTTAGACTGTATTCTTGATCTTGGCTTTGATGTAAAGCTACACAAACAACGAATTAGACTGGCAGGAATAGATACTCCTGAGTCAAGAACAAGAAACTTAGAAGAAAAAGCCTTAGGATTGAAAGCTAAAGATAGGTTAATAGAATTATGCGTAGGTTCATTCAAAGTACAATCACTCGGTAAAGGTAAATATGGGCGAATACTTGGCATCCCTTATACAGAAGATGGTGAAAGCATTTGCCAGATACTTATTGACGAAGGACACGCAGTTGAATATTGGGGTGGTACAAAAACCGCCAAAGTTAGAGACGATGGAACATGGGGGGAATAAAATGCGTACATCACAAGAAGGAATAAGTTTGATAAAGAAATTTGAAGGTTGTCGGTTAGAAAGCTACTTATGTAGTGCTGATGTATTGACTATAGGTTATGGTCATACCGAAGGGGTTTACGATGGCATGAAGATTACTCAAGAAATGGCAGATGAGATGCTAGAAAAAGATTTAGAAATATTTGAAGGTTATGTAGAAGATAATGTCAAAGTACCCCTTACCCAATGTCAGTTTGACGCTTTAGTAGCATGGACTTTTAATTTAGGGGTTGGTAATTTGCGTAGCTCCACACTTTTAAAAGTTTTAAATCAAGGCAAGTATGAGCTTGTGCCTAGCGAAATGCGTAGGTGGAACAAAGCAGCAGGTAAAACATTAGAAGGTTTGATTAGAAGAAGAAAGGCAGAAAGTCTGCTGTTTAATGCGGAGGACTGGCTAGAAGTATAAATGGCACTCAGCAAAAAGCAGAACAAACGATTAGGTGCAATTCTTTCAGTGATGTTTAAAGAAGAAACCCCTAGCGGTGCTATTGATGAAGTATTAGGTTTAGGCTTTGTAGAAGAAACCGAGACAGGCTATAAGATAACTACCAAAGGCTTAGACGAAAAGAATAGGCTTTGTACTTTGGCAGGTCTTAATATCAAATACGCTTCGGAACGCAAAGGTTCAGTCAATCTTGAAGATCAGACTGGGAAACCTGCTTCGCAAGAAATCCTCAAAGACAGCTAAAGCTCGTTGCCGATCTAAAGGTTGCTCGTTGTACATCTCTCTTTCAATCGTGTTCATGTGATGCCATCTGCTAAAATTAGCTTGAAACGAAACCCTTTTGTCGTAAATAAACTCAGTCATTCGCCTGATCTGCTCTGCCTTGTATAATGTTTTCTATCTCAGTCTCAAAAGTATCAAGCTCCTCTAAGCAGCGTTTGATCTTGCCATTGACTATTCTGGTCTGTAAGTCATTGGCATCTTTGTCTATCTTAGACTCTAAGATACCTCGTACTCTCTCAAGTATTTGATGATAGCCTTCGTAAGTGTAAAGTTTATGATTTAAGTTCATGTTTTATCCTGATTAAAGTCTTTTATAAAGAAACCTATACCTCTACCTGCATAAAGTATATGTTCTTCTCTATCTATACCTTGTATGCCACATTCAAATGTAGCTACTCTATGATGTTCGCCTAAATATTTTTTATCTCCATCTGTAATAATCTTTATAGGATAACCGCAAAAATTCATTACCTCTGGGTCTATGATTTCAAACTCCATTTTTACCCCCTTCAATAACTTCTAATGGTTTGCCATTTGGGTACTTAAAAGCAAGTTCCCATTTGGCATAATCTTCTACCGACATTATATGTTTGATATCAAATATATTGGTATCGCCTGTGATCTGATATTTGCTATACAGTTCGTTGAGTATGCGTTTAGATATTTTCATTTACTTGATCTCCCCCACAAGCTCATCAACATATTGCTTTGCTTGTTCTAAATTAGATATAGGTCTGTAAAGAGTACGATAGTCTCTGCCATCGTTATCAGTAATCTTGAATGATCTATCGTGACCATCTCTGTAAACTCTTGTTAATGTGTAGTTTTTATAATTTATTTTCATTTTATCTCCTGTCAATTAATTATGTATGTATTATAAACCCAAATTGGAATATATGTCAACACTTTTTAGAGAGAAGGAAACTATCATTATTGTTTGTATCTTAAAAGATGATCGTTCCCTTCTCAATGCTTTGCCAAGTACCAAAAGACAAAGCTAGTTAACATTACCCACCATTAAGAGGACTACAAACACTATCGTGTATATAGCAATCTACAAGATCACTAGCTGAAACCTCAATGTTATATCCAGTAAAGTCATTGTTTACTATTTCAATAACAGCTTCAGCACAATCTAGTAAGTGTTGCTTTTCGCCCTCATCTTTGTGATTAGTCAAGTGTACCCCATCGTAGTTCTCAAATAATCCGAGTAACCATGTAGGTACATCATTTCTAAGTTGTTGATTTACATTTTCCATTTTATGCTCCTGCCTTTCGGCTCAATTTAACGAGCCTCAATACTATCCCAATGTGGAATAAGTGTCAACTATTTAGAAAGGAAGTTCAGCAGCATATTCATCCAGTTTCAAAAGGTCATCAACTAAATCTAATAATGACTCTTCTGTACCATAAGCAGCAACAAATCTTGCTTTATATGGATGTCTGCTTATTGGTTCTTTATCGCTGCCCATGCGATGATGTTCAAAGCAAAGAGGTAAAACTTTAAAGTGTGCATCTTTTTTGGTCTTGCCATATACATGATGTATCTCACAGGGTCGTCTGCCTTTGCCTTGCTGTCGGCAAATAATACAACCTAAATCACGAACCCTGTCCATGTGTTCTTTCTCTGCTCTCGTTGGCGTTCTACCTTTCATTAAAAAACATATCTGTTTTACTAAACATATAAATATTTATGTCTCTTTTACTTGTTTGCTTCCATGTATTTTTACTACTTATGCCTTTTCTTTGTCCTACCTTATGCCATCCCATAGCTCTCCAAAAAATATTGCTTTCAAGATCATCTGCACATCCACATAGCCAATTAAAAGTATAAATTGATTCACCATAAGATATTACAGTATCAAGTAACAATCTGCCTCTTTGTAACATACGAGCATCAGTTTGAAGGCATATTTGTGCTATTTTACCTTGTCTAGTCATAACATTTCTTTGTCGGTGTCCAAAACTTGCTAAACAAAATCCTACTAAATCACCATTGCACTCACATACAAACAGTTTATCGTTACAAACTAAACTCCATCTTTTTCCAGTCTTAATACCTGTAATGGCAGACATATATGCAGGATTAGGAATAAAACCTAAAGATTTGCTTTCTTTTTTACTTAGATCATTAATATATGGCAGGTCATCTACTTCAGCGAATCTTATTATTCCTAAATCGTTATCTACCATCCATAATGCTTTCTTTCTTGTTCAGTACCATAATGCCAGATTGCTTTATTCAATCTAGCTATTGTACCCTCAAGACTCAAACTTTTTCCTGTCTTACTGTTAGGTGAATATTTTCTTAGATCATATAGAGTTATGTCGCCATCTCTAAATCTATCAATACATTGTTGATGTAAAGTAGCCATGCCTTTATGAAACTTACCTGAGCTTTGTTTTATAACAGTGCTATGTTGTCCATAAACCTGACCTAGTACATCCAAGCTGTCGTATTTAAGATGACCAAACTTTGTATGATCAGGAGTAGGCTTTGCTTTTTCATCATCTTCTTTTGCAGTATGTACATTAGTTATATGTCCAATATTCACGATCTTATCTGCTTCTGATTTAGATATAGCATCGTTCATAGCTTTACCTAGAGCAGTGTCTGGGTATTTTTTCTTAGCTACTATCTTTTGTATGTCAGCATTCTCTTCATTTTGTGTTGATACTACTGTCTCTGATAGAATCATTACACTGCCATCAGGATTACGCATAATTTTTCTTTCAACGATTTGTGTTCTTATGTTTTCTTCGTTGACATCCTTCCAGATTCTTTTATCTGTAATCTCACTAGCAGGTATGCTCACAGCTTGATTATTATGCAAACATCCGACTAAAACTTCTTCCCTAACAAATCCATTTATCTTTTCAGATGAAACATTCAATATTTTATATATATCACCATGCTTTCCTTTCTGTACGAGTTGTCCTTTTTTTATATTTCTCATATTAACCCTTAGTTAAATGTGTCCATCATGGCTTTATGTTTTGCCAAAAATTCTTGTTTTACTGCTGCAGCTTCATTGTATGATCTTACAATCAATCCACTTACATCTTCTTCTTCGTTATCAGTAAAGTCTTGGATGTATTTGTCTGGGTTACATACCCACTTAGCAGTGCAGTCGTGTTCTTCTATAAACTTAAAAAAGTTTGGCATACACCCAAAAGGCGGTGACCAAGCTGTTTCAATTTCATAAATTAGCATAAATAAACTAGGTGCTTGTGATGTTGATATTATGTCCTCTTCTTTCACATTTGTTGCCCAAGCATTCCACTTAGTTCCCCAGTTTTCATTACACCAGTCATACCAGTAAGCCGAACCAAACTCTCTTTTGTAACGCTTAATTGTAACTTCGTCTATTTGTATTTCTTTAAGACGCTTTATCATGTCATCGGTATTCAACCTTTGATTTTGCCCTTTGATCATTTGTTCCCAATCCATAAAAGGTTTTGCATCTTTATCTTTATAATAAATATCAATCAACCTACCTTTCTCGTTTGTTTTCATACAGTTTATGCCTTTAAGTTCTTTTGGCATCTTTACAAGATTATTTAAATCAAAATGTAGTAATTCTTCATTACTATCCTTTGTTTTTAAATGATTTTTTATAGTCTGCAATCTGTCCTTATCTTCGGTATAAATTGTTATTATTTGATTTACCCAACTTGCCATATTATGCTCCATATCTTTTTGCTTCTTCTCTAGCGTTGACCATTTTGGTACGCCACTCTTCAAAACCTACTTTGTAGGCATCTAATTTAACCCTGAGAGATGACAACATACCTTTCTTAGTACCTACTACTAATCTAGCTTGATACATCTCTTCATTGTTTTCTGCATACACTTCTTGTGCAGACACAGTTTTACAACCTTCAGCAGTAGCCTCTAACTTAAGACGAGCTGATAATCTTTTTACATTTGCTTCTGCTTCAAAGACTTCATACTCTGCCTTTTGGATAGGCTCTGCTAATGATCTTATTCTGTGCATCCAAACCTCTTCTTCCATCAGAATATAGCTTTATCATCTTCCTTTTCTGGAATGATAAGATTGCCCTCTTCATCATAAGGAGTGAATCTTAGGCTTGTATAATCAGTACCTTGCTGCGTTTGATTGGCATAGCCACCACACTTATAGACAGTGCCATTCCAAGTGATCTTGCCTCCAATATCAGGGGTCGTTTCACTGCGTTTGGATTCTGGCGAGTTGTAATGCAATAAGCCAAGAGAAGCGACAAGCTCATACTTTTCTTTTCCATTCTTATCTTCGTATTTAAGAATAGCTCCATATACTTCTTTGTCGTTCAATTTAAACTTACCTTTTCTGGGTACAGTCACTCTGGTTTCGTGAAATAAACTTCCACTGTTGTTTTTCATTTCATAACTATCTGCCATGTTTTACTCCTATTAATTTATATTTATAACCTTTTTTACCAGTTATTTTCCTGCGTTCTACAGTTTCACCAAGCATTTCTAAGTCATACTTTGACCGAAAGGGGTCTTTGCGTAAGTCTCGGATAGCTGCCGAAATACTTGGTTCACCATAAAACTTGCCTGTTTTGTCCTTGATAACTCTCTGTAAATCCCAGAAAGTCCACCAAGAACCATCTCGCATACAAAGAAACACATAATCAGTCAGACTGTTCGCCTTGCTCATCTGTTTCCTCTGGTGTTGATTCGTATTTTTCAATTAGCTGTGTATATGCTGTTTGATTTTTTTTATTTGCACTTTCCGATGCTTTTTTGATTTCATTTTTGTTTGCTTCATAAAGTAAGATTTGTTCTTTAGTAGGTTCGCCACCAGTATCTGTTGTGCCTAAAAAGTTAATTAAAGCATCTTTCATTAACATAGCTTCATCTATATAAGTTCCTATAACGCTTCCTGTGTCGCTTACGAACCTGTATTGATCTGGTGTTGGTTCTTCTTCTTTTACGACAGCAGCTTCTGCTTCATCTTTAGCAGCATCAGGTAAATCTTCGCCTCTAAATATATAGTTTGCTAAACCAAACATAGCCAAACACTTGACCATACATCTCATTCTTGAGTCTTGGATTTGTCTTGTTGTAGGATTTGTCAAAGAATTGTTGCGATTGTCCATGCAAGGCAACCACATATATCTTTCTAAGTTTCCTATCCTTACTATGCAATGAGACATCACAGTACCATTGGCTTCGTAAGTTTCAGGCATAAATTCATAGGTTGCAAAAGGATATTGCTCCATAAGAATCTGCCAAGCATCAGTCCAAGACAGATAAGTAAAATTACCTTTTTTGTCATGGTATTTGCTAAGGTCTAAGGCATTTAGAGTTTGCCAAACTTCTTTGTAAGTCAATTCAATATTCATTTTATACTCCATATTGTTTTAGCAAACTTGATCTCATCCTCACCCCACTTCCAATCGTCAAAGTTTGGATAGAACATATTTGCTATTTCATTTTTATCATTTGATATAGAAAGCAAGTTCATTATTGCTAATGCTATCTTTCTAACCTCTTCAATTCGCCCATCTACATCCATCACAGGCAAAGTTTTAACTTCTCCTGTAGGGGAAATGTAATCTAACATGGGCATACAATCTTCCGCTTTTGCATAAACAGAAACCTGTCTGGCATGAGCATCAGATACTTTATTAGGCATACGACCTGCAGTCTTAATATCCCTTATAATGTCCTCGTACTGTAGATCAATGTAACCCTGTATTGGTACAGGTATGTCGTCTACATATAAATTAACTTCTTTTTGATAGTCGCTTGGCTTTCCTAACTTCAAATAAAAATCAAAAGCTGCGTTCAAATATTTGGGTAAGTCACGCTTTTCTTTGGTGTATTTGTCTTTGTTAATAATCTGGTCAGGATATTCACGCATACAATAATTATGTAAGCGGATATATTCAGCTTCGGCTTCTTTGATTGCTTCTGCTTTGGTGTATATCTTATCTGAGTCATTTAAGCCAAATAGATTGCCTACACCATGATCTGAGACTGTGCCACGCCACATAGCAGGACTACCGCCATGTCTATAACCAAACAGATAACGCATAATCCATAAACAGGTATCGTCTATAAAAGTATTGACTGAGGAAGGCGATAAGTGGTCTATCTCGTGTATTTCAAAAGGGTCGTTCTTCATTTTGTTCTCATTTCATATCATTTGATTTATCTACCCAATCGGCTATAATTCCAAATAGGTATAAGAAGTGTAAACCCATTTTGGAAAGATTGCAATAAAAAATATGAAATTAAACGAGTATTTAAAAGACAACGATTTCACCCAGATAGCCTTTATTCAGAAGGTAAAGGACAAGACTGGTCATGAGATGCCACAAGGCACACTAGCAAAATATATACTGAATCAAAGAACGCCTCGTAAGAAAGAACTGAACTTAATATACCAAGCGACTGAGGGTGCGGTTGCACCTAATGACTTTTACTTGGATTAATCTTTAAATCTGACATCAGACCAATCATCTGATACTTCCTTGATGTAAGGTTGAAAATCTCTGCTGTTGAAATTGTAAACAAACTTAGCTTCACCTATTTTTCCATAAAGGTCTTGTTCTCTTATCTTTCTTGTAATTACACTGGTGGTGTTATCTTCAAAGTCACGATGTACAGTTAATACCGCATCGGCTTGATTGTGCCAATGTGCAGCTCCGCTAATATCATAAGCTGTCGGCGGTAAGTACACGCCCTCATTACTTTTTGGTAGCTTGGTTGGGTGAGCTACACACCAAGTAACAATCTGATATATTCTGGAAAAGCGTTTGCATAAAGAGATAAAGTCTCGGATGTGTTCATCCTCTCTGGCATTGCCTGATCTTTTGGCATCTACTTCGTTATAAGGGTCAATGATTAGACCATTGATGCCATATTTATAGACACTAGATTTAGCTATGTCCAAGATCGTTTCTATATTTGGTACAGAGTCTCTAGTCTCTATAAAGTAAAAATGTTCGTGGATAAACTTAAGTGATTGATTTAATTCTTCTTTGCTCATCCGATTATGAAAGCCATCGTCAAAGTTTTTCTTAATATACATTTGCGTAAGCCTTCTAATGTGCATACTGGTGCTGTGTTCTGGTGAGAACATTGCAAACTTCCAGTCGTAGTTCTCTGCAAGTTTTAAAAGTATTTGATCTAAGAAGATTGATTTACCATGATTCGGTATGCCTGTAATGACATGAAATGTGCCTGTCATGATCTTATAGATATCATCTAAGCCTTTCATACCTATCTCTATTGGCTTTTCGTAATTACCATCGTAAAGGTCTTGGACTTGGGTGTAGTAATCATTGGCTCGGTATAAGCCATCTATCGGATATGGTTCAGCTTCATCTAAGATTTGCTTGAGCTTGTCTTTGCCTAGTTTGACTAATACATCGTTAGCGTCTTTGCAGTTCTCAGGCACTCTAACAAACCAACAGATGTCTTTGCCAAAGCGATGCAAGAGTTCTTTATGTAAGGCTTTCCCTGCAACATCGTTATCAGTAAAGATAATTATTTTTCTAGCCAACAAAGGACAGTTTTCTAAGGCTTTGAAGCGAGAATCTTTTGGATTGAACTTTGCTACCTTTCCTGCTCCATTTGCAAGGCTAGTGGCTTTGTAGCCAGTCTCAGCGACACTTAAAACATCCATCTCACCTTCCACAAAAACCACAGTGTTTTCTTTGGCTATGCTTTTATAGTTGTAAAGAATTTGTTTTGCACCCTGACTTTGCCTAAAGTTCTTTTGTTTGTTGCGATACTTGATGTTTTCTAGTTCGCCTTCGGTATTGAAATATTGAAAGCCATACCAACCTTTCTCCTCAAATATCTCAAAAGCATCAACTGTCGCTTTACTTATGCCTCGTTTATTGAAGTAATCGTACATATCTTGGTTTTTATTGATGACAGGGGCATCTGGTTTCACATAAGTCTTTTGTTTTGGAATATACATACGATCATTGTTGACAAAGTATGACCCTTTCCAATCGCAGTGGTGACAAAACCAAACTGTGCCTTCTTCGTTAATCGTTACACTTAATGGGTTGTCTGACATATTGTGAGGTGGTTGACATTGTGGACACTTAACTTTCTGTGTGCCAAAGTCAAATTTTTTGAGCTTGATGCCCAAATCTTCTGGTCGTTCATTCATTTTACTCTCCTTCTTATCCTGCTAAAGAGTTTAAATCATTTCTCTTTACAGGTTGTTTCATTTCATCATTCCATCTCTCGCCATTCAACCAAGTGGTCGGATGTGGAATAAATTTTTCATCGGTCTTATCATTCAATACTGCAAATCTCTTTGCACCTTCAATAATTCTTTCTTGATCTTTATGTTTCTCAAATATCTGTCTAGCTTTTTTCTTAGCTATTCTGCGTGGATAAATTTTCCAAAATTCTTCAAACAATCTATTATCTTTTGTATCTTCTTTAGTATTGGATGGCTCTGATACCCCCTGCCTCTGGGTTATGACACCCCTATCGGTTTCTCCACCCATAGCCAGTGTTAAGTGATATCTATTACTGGTATGACCGCCTTTTTCGTTCTTACGATGCTCTATCCTTAATAAGCCAAGTTCCTCAAACTCTTTGATGGCTTTTTGCACTCCCTTTGTATCTTTCAGACCTATTATGTCAGCTATGTGACGATAAGATGGATAACAACTGCCTCTTTCATCAGAGTAGTTGGCTAAGAGTACGAGGATAAATTTTTTTGTTGGGGTGAGACCTTTTATTTTTAGAGCTTGATTGAGGCATTCAATAGACATTACTGCATCGTATCATCTTGTAAAAAATAAGACAACCCTAAATGGAATATTAATAATCTTTTTCATAAGATCGTTCAAGCTGCGAAGTACGATAGACTTTTACTTTGCCTAATTCTTCGTCATAA
>VTLG01017178.1_pt1 | contig 11277 bp, 16 predicted proteins | sample 4694571 | NCBI WGS metagenome assembly VTLG01 (sample SAMN12604809, study PRJNA352737) | marine metagenome | biome: ENVO:00000447; feature: ENVO:00000209|ENVO:00000569|ENVO:01000036; material: ENVO:00002151; isolation source: viral sequences binned using virsorter ... | reverse complement strand
AATGCCCACGCTGTTCTATCTAATACTGCACTATTTGACAACCAATGATGCCATAATTTAATTAATGTTTTATTTCTGTAAACATCGGGTTCTTCTAAAACATCATGTGGGTTATAAAGATAACCTGCATAATCATTTTTTAAATGCGCTTCTGCTGTTTTAGACTTAGCTAGGTGTGCTAATACAGTCATAGCATCATGGTCTGTTATCTTAGTATCAACCATCTCTTGCCACAACTCAGTTTCTTGATCGTAGAATCTAACAGCTTCTGATAATTTATCAGCAACACGCTGTAGATTAAGACCTTTAGTGTGTTTAGATTTGTGAATTGCAAAGTTATTAGCGAACACTTGCATATTCAAACAGATGAATCTAAAACCACCAACCTCAACTGTGAATGACCACGAACCATCAAAACTATTTCGTGCTGATATAGTTAAAGCAACATCATCATTATTTCTACCTAGATTAACTCTGTGTTCTGGTAGTGTATAGATACTGTAAGCTCTTGCGCCATTGTGAGAACATCTAGTTTCTCTTGTGATGCCAGTTATATCAAGATCAGATAATTGAATAACATTCTCTGCTGTTTTAAATGCATCAACATGATCCACAGGATTATATCCTTTACCAACTACACTTAATACTTGGTCAGTATCTTCACGCACCAATGCTATATGAGAATCTATATCAAGAATATCATTATGATGTACAGATATCATATTTTGTTTGCGTACTGTAAATTCAGCACTTCCGTAATCGCCTAGATTATCTAGGACTTCTGCTCTATTATTCATAGAATTACACCAACCTTGCAGGAATACGAATCATCTGCATTGTAGTATTAGTATGGCTTACAGGTGTGCTTTGATATTCACCATCAACAATGGTTCTTTTATACCATATGTCTCTTTTAGGATTATCATTTCGTCTGTAAGCAACCCATTTGCCAAAGTTAAAAGCTGTGTAAGTAGTACCTTGATTGATACTATAACCTCTGCTCTTTTTAGCATTGCGTTTGATTTGATTAAAACCAACTGCATTTCCGATTGCCCATAATGTTCTAATAAACAATGGTGCGGAAGCGATTGGCTTAGTTAATTCAACAGTATCTCTACTGTTTCCTTTTTTAGTATAAGTAATTCTACTCATAATAATTGCCCTCTTATTAAATTGAGCAGTATATTAAAGGCAACTGCTCTTTAGCCTATAGAAAATGTCGTGTGGTTAAGATTAGAAGTCGCGCTTAGGTATTATTCTAATTTTAATTATAATTAGCGACACTTAACCACACTCAACTGTAGCTAGAAAAAGCAACAAAAATACCAAGTTTAATTACTGTGTTTGTTATGTTTTCTAATTATTATGTGAATCACTCTCCGTTACTTACTCACATACTACACTTTTATTTTTTGCCCACCCTTACCCGATAGAACACATCTATCTCATTCCTTTTTTCATAGGAGTAATATGAAATTCTTTTTTATTTGTTTGTTTGCCCGAAAGCCCCCCAATTTTACACGAAAAGTTCGGGGAAGTCAAGCGAAATCTATACTGTTTCTACCAATTAAAAACATACCATCTAGTACCTATTATCATATCATCAACATAAAGATACTGATGAGGCTCAGAAGTTATTATCATATTCTTCTTTCCTTTTTTATAATAGAATATTTTATATTCTTTATAGTTTTCATGTCCTTTATAGTAATAGCCATCTTTCTTTACAGACCTTTTGGCTTCATCTAAACTTCTAAAAGTTCTTATTGGTCGTGGATTGCGATTGTTCATATATTTATTTCCAAGATTATTATTGTGTTGCCCGAAAAACTGCGGAGAGATTATACCACAGATCACGGAAGAAGTCAAGCCCTAATTTATACTTCTATTTCTATACCACAATCCACACAAAGATATTTTTCTGGACTATAATAATACGCTTCTTCACCACATTCATCACATTTTACTGTAGGACTGGCATCAAATAAATCTGGAATATCTCTAGTATATTCTTGATCGTCATTGTTTAAAAACTCTTCTAAGTTGTTGATCTTTATAGTCATTTCTATCCCCAATATCTGTAGTTAAGTATGCCACGATCTTTACTAAAAGACGCATAGCCTTTTAATAAATATGTGAGTTTAATTATAATGCTTGAATTTACAAACAGACCAAGCATTTTAATATACGGATACCTATAAGTCCAACTTGCACTCATAGGATCAATATTATATAAATGAAATAGTTTTATTTTCATTTTTATCTCCTAAGTTTTGTATTTTATTTAGTTCCTTGCGGAAGGTTGCCCAGATTTTACACGAAAAGTTCGGGGAAGTCAAGCCCTAATTTAAATTAATTAAGATAGATTAGTGTTAATTTCCTGTGGATAAGTGTTTATTCTTGTGTTAATTTGTTGTGGATAACTCTTTATTTTTTGTGGATATCTTGTGTGTATTATTATTTTGCCCTCAATAAGAGGCGAACAAGTTTATTTTATGCCCTCAATCAGAGGCGCACTAATTTATTTTTTATAAATTTTTTGTAAATTTATAAGAACAAAAAATAAATATGATCCCCTATGGTCTCTAAAAAATTCAGAAGAATTAAGAAGAACTGTTGAGACCTGGCTTTACCAGTTCGAAACAGACAACGAATTTTTTATCAAATCTATTGTGAGATGAAATTTTTTTTAGAAAAAAAAATAATCCTAATAATCTCTCTGCTTGATATTAAACCATTTAATGTGGTGAGAGTTTATATCGTAGCAGTGATATTAACCTACTGTTTCTTATGTTCCTTAAGGTTTAATATCAACGAGATTATTAGGATTTAGCATCATTCGCTAAGATGCATTACGCGATGCGTAGTAAGCATTAACTGAATCGAGAAAACCCTTGACAAACTTAAGATCAAATGAGTCATGGACTTTCGCATTCTTAATTAACATACTAATTGCACCTCGATTCAGACTCTTATCAACACTAAACGTGTTTAAGAGATGAATAGCGAATGATGCAGGTCTGCGGTTCGCGCCTGAGAACCAAGGGAAATCACTCGTCTTGGCATTTTGTATGAACTCATGCCGTTTGAGGATTTTCGCTCTAAGAATCTCTTTGTACAAGTAAATCAAGTACTTACACTGATTCATAGTTGGTTCTTCTTTCTCAGAACTAGCGAAAATCGATTCGTGAACCGAACCGCTAGTCTGAGGCTTAGTTTTACTGGATGATTTTGTCATCAGTACTACTCCTAGTTTGAAACTCTTGGTTAAGAGTTACCTGCCTATTAATGAAAGTTTCGTCTTCAGTAGACAGACCTGATGACAAAACGCCAAGTAAAACATCTTCTCTGTCAATATTGGCATTCTCATAAAGATAACTGTAGTGAGCGCATAAGTAATGATAACACTCTAGAACAGTAGTAAATCTTAAGACAATATTGTCAGAGAAGATAAGATGAATTTCTATATTACTTTTAAGCATATTTTTTTACTCCTAAATTAATTACATTTAAATTTAATATACTTACCCTAACATATAAATGTGCAACCTGTCAAGGCTTTTAATTGATTTAAAATGCGCTGTGCGCAATGTCTCTTTTAAATCACTACTTAAAAGCCGTATAATTTTCGTTGTTCCTCAACTACAAATTATTGACAGGTTGCCTACATTTATATATCATGATCACTCACCTTTTGTTTGTTAATCTTTAACAGTTCTTCACAATTCAAATTCCCAAATGGAATTTGTAGTATTTAAATAATATCAGAGAACCTTCGAAGAAGGTTACAAGCTTACTGAATCGCTATGTCAACATCGCGAAGTCGATGCAAGCAAAACACCTTTTGCGCAGTAAAGCGATGAACCACTTAGTCATGTGATTGTCTCTGATATTTTATTAAATACTGTGAAGAACTGTTAAGGATTGTACAAACAAATATAGAAACAAAACTCTACAAAATAGTAATACTTTGTAAACTTCATAGCTCTCATAAACTTAAAAAACAGTTTACAAAGTATTTTGTAGAGTTTTACCACTAGAAATTCATCTCACAATAGATTTGACTAGGTACTTCAAGGACTTGGAAGATCTTTGAAGGACTATGAAGAACCTTCAAAGTCCTTGAAGTACCTAGGCAGGAGACCATAGGGGATACATGGGTATATATGTAATGAACATACAAAATTAGAGGATTTATGTGTCAACCAGATTCCGCCGACAACAAAGACTTGCCCTCAACGAAGAACTATATAGCCTTATAGCGCTATATAGCTTGCGTAAAATGCATAGGGATTGGGTGGAGGGATATATGGGTTTACCGACTGGCGCACTAAAGATATTTTACACTTTTATTTCACTTTTGTCAAGGCTTTTTTAATTTATTTATCACTTGACAAATCCCCAAACAGGTGTATACTAGATCTATGAGTCAATTATCCACACTAAATCAAGGACATAAGAGAAAGTTGTCTGAAAAACAACAGTCTTTCCTCGATAATCTAGTAGAAACCAAAGGAGATGCAAAGCTCGCAGCCTCTTTAGCAGGCTATAAAAGCTCTCATTACCACTTATTGAAGAGTTTAAAGCAAGAAGTACTGGATATAACACAAGAAATATTAGCGCAGTCTGCGCCTAAAGCAGCATTTAAACTATTAGAGATCATGGAGTCTAATAGACCTATACCACAAGCCAGCAATAAGCTTCAAGCAGCTCAATCGGTCTTGGATCGGGTGGGTGTTGTCAAAAGCGAGCGCCTGGATATTAATCATAGTGGTGGAGGCGGTATATTCCTGCTTCCTGAAAAGAGAATTATAGAGGCAGAAGCAGTAGAAATAGAAGATAATGATGGTGCATGAAGAACTAGACAGCGATAACAAAGCATTTATGGACTTTTGTCGTTGGTTATATGATGAAAACTGTTATGAACGATCATATCACGGTCAAGAACCTTACAAACACTTCGAAGTTTATTATTTTGCACACACCAAATGGTTAAGAGAACAATATGAAGAACGACACCGCAACAATGAAAGTACGTAATAAAGAATATCAATCACTAGGCTTACAAGAGTTAGAGAAACTAACCTTTGATTATCCTAATGATGCTCAACTAGGAGAAAGGATTCGTGAGATAGTGCGTGAAACAAGAAAAACTATACCAAGTAAAAAACAAAAAGTTTTTAATTATTATCTGTAATGCCGCCAACTAAATTCAAACCCACCGAGAAAAACTACGATAGACGTACTGGCAGATACACAACAACTTATCATTATATGAAAGCTACATCAAAGAAAGATTTATTTGATTATCTTAATTCAAGTAATGCTATACCAAAAAAGAAACATAAAGTTTTAAAAGAACTACAAAGAAGAGGAATAAAAATAAAATGTTAACAGTAGGTGATATATTCCCTGACTTTCATTTAGATGGAGTCAACGAGAATAACGAAATGATAAAATATAATTTTGCAGACTTAAATAAGTGGTCTGTTATATACTTTTATCCTAAAGATTTTACATTTATATGTCCAACTGAGATCGCAGAGATGGATTTATTAGTTGACGAAAATGTATTTGTTATGGGTGTAAGTGGCGATAATGAGTTCTGTAAACTCAACTGGAAACAAAGTAATCCACTTATAAGTAATATTAGGCATCCACTGGTAGCAGATCGTGGTCTTTCGCTATCTGAAGATTTAGGTGTAGTTGCTTTTGAAGAAGGTGTTTGTTTACGCGCAACATTCATTGTAGACCCAGAACAGATAATACAACACGTATCAGTCAATGCTTTGGATACTGGTCGTAACGTAGAAGAAATAGTAAGAACATTAAAAGCCTTACAAGCTGGAGGACTAACAGGCTGCTCTTGGCAAGAAGGCGAAGATTTTGTAATATAAATAAAAGGAAATAAAAATGGAAGAAGTAAAAAGAAACTATTGGTATATAGGTTTAAGCGAATGGTTCAAGACTAGCTTTCTAGGAGAGACTGTTACAGTACGTGCTAGAAATGCAAAAGGACATTTTATAAAAGATGATCCTAAGACTAAAAAGAACGAAGCTTATACTACTGTAAAGAAACCACGCACTAAGAAAAAGAAATGATAGACCTTCCTGAAGGATATATACGCAAAAGAAGTTCAACAATTCCTTTTGGTTATGAGCTTGATGACAAATATCAAGGCTATTTAAAACCTATTCAACAAGAGCTTGATGTTCTTGGAGAGGTTGCAAAGGCTGTAAATCGTCAAGAAATAAGCCTTGGTGTAGGTGTAGACTGGCTTGAAGCAGAAACAAATAGAACAATGTCACGTATGGGATTAAAAAAATATGTCGATAAGATATATAAAAAATCTAATTCTTTACTTGACAAAAGTTAAATATACCTCTATACTATAAGAAAATAGATGGCTAAACTTACAAGATCACAGACTAAACCTAAAGATCGTATAAAGAGCCTGAAAAAGAGATTGGCGAATGCCGAACATAATCTCAAGAAAAAAGAATCTAAAGTTCTAGAGACAGATAAGATACAAGAACATTTAGATGAGACAGGATCTAAAGTCGCATTTATTCCGAACGAAGGTCCACAAACAGATTTTTTAGCGGCTCCAGAAAAAGACGTGTTATACGGTGGAGCAGCAGGCGGTGGAAAAAGCTTTGCAATGCTTATCGATCCTCTACGCTATTGTCATATTAAAGCGCATAGAGCCTTAATACTTAGACGATCAATGCCAGAGTTGCGTGAGCTAATAGATAAAAGTAGAGAACTTTATCCTAAAGCTTTTCCAGGTGCTAAGTTTCGTGAAGTCGAAAAGCTTTGGAACTTTCCGAGTGGAGCCAAAGTAGAGTTTGGATTCTTGGAACGAGATGCAGATGTATATCGTTATCAAGGACAAGCATACTCTTGGATAGGTTTTGACGAGATTACGCATTTACCGACAGAGTTCAGTTGGAATTATTTAGCCTCGCGGCTTAGAACAACTGATCCAAACATAGAGACATATTTAAGATGCACAGCAAATCCAGGTGGAGTTGGTGCGCAATGGGTTAAACAGAGATATGTAGAACCTTCTGAACATAATAAAAGCTTTGAAGGTTCAGACGGCTTAACCCGAAAATTCATTCCTGCTAAGTTAATGGATAATCCATACTTGGCTGAAGATGGAGAATACGAGAAGATGCTTCTTTCGTTACCTCCAGTTCAAAGAAAACAATTACTCGAAGGTAATTGGGATATAGCAGAAGGCGCAGCTTTCGCTGAATTTGATCCTGAGATTCATGTGATTGTTCCATTTGGAATACCTGCTTGGTGGGAAAGAGTCAAAGCAATAGACTATGGATACGCATCCGAGAGTTGTTGTTTATGGGGAGCTGTTGATCCCGAAGATAAGACCATCATTATATACAGAGAACTTTACAAAAAAGGTCTTACAGGGGAGGCTCTAGCAGACGCAATAATTGGGATGGAAGAAGAAGAGATCAAGTCTATAGCAGGTGTTCTAGACACCTCTGCTTGGGCAAAGACAGGCTATACTGGTCCTACAATCGGCGAAATATTACAACAACGCGGACATAAATTACGCAGAGCCGATAAGAATAGAATAGCAGGTAAAGTACAAATACATGAGTATCTTAAGCAAACACATGTTACAGGAAGACCAAGATTACAAATATCTAATACTTGTGTCAACTTAATAAGAGAATTACAAAGTATTCCATTAAGTAAAACAAAGCCTGAAGACGTGGATACAAATGCTTCAGATCACGCATACGATGCTTTACGCTATATGCTTATGAGCAGACCAAGATTAGACAGTCCTTATGATAGGATGTTAGATCTAAAAAGAAATATATACGAGCCAGCAGACGGCGAATTTGGATATTAATAGATGGCAGAACAAGATAATACATTACTAAACGCAGATAATCTTTATGTAGAGGTTGAAGGCGAAGATGGCAAGGAGCTTAATCTTGAGTTCGATCAGCGCCTAAATCTTGTAGGAGTTATTCAAGATCGTTTTAAAGTTGCTGAAGATGCAAGAATAACAGACGAAAGACGATGGATTAAATCTTATGAGAACTATAGAGGACTCTATGGTAAGAAGATAAGATTCAGAGAATCAGAAAAGTCCAGAGTTTTCGTAAAGATTACAAAAACAAAAGTGCTTGCTGCTTTTGGACAATTAGTAGATGTAGTTTTTGGAACTGGTAAATTCCCTATAGGTATAGCAGAAACAAGAGTACCTGAAGGTGAGTTTGAAAATGCGCACTTAGATACGCAGAATCCTGTGCCAGGAATTGAAACCACTCCAGAATTACAAGGCGAAGAGCCTACAGAAGAACCTGTAGATAATCCATATGATGTAGGATATGCAGGTGATGGTAAAGTTTTAAAAGCTGGAGCCACTCTTGGTAAAGGTTTATTTGAAGAATCATTAGAAGATAAAGCAGAAAACGCAGGTTTACTTGCGGAGGGTTTTGTTCCTATCCCTCAAATCCCCGAACTTTCTCCTGCTCAGCGGGCAGCTAGACGAATGGAAAAGCTGATCCATGATCAAATAGAGGAATCAAACGGTTCATCTGAAATAAGGAACGCACTTCTAGAGGCTGCTTTATTAGGAACAGGAGTTATTAAAGGACCTTTCAACTTTAATAAAACTCTTAACCGATGGACCGATGAAGAAGGAGAAAGACAATACAAGCCTTTAGAAGTGCGTGTACCTAGAATTGAGTTTGTTAGTGTGTGGGATTTCTTTCCAGATCCATCTGCTACCAATATAGAGGAATGTGAGTATATTATTCATAGGCATAAAATGAATCGTTCTCAATTCCGCGCTTTAAAGAACTTACCATACTTCGATAAGGATGCCATTAGAGAATGTTTAATGATGGGTCCAAACTATGAAGAGAAGTATTATGAAAATCAACTGCGAGATAGTGAACATACTGAAGGCACAGAAAACTCAAACTATGAAGTTCTAGAATATTGGGGAGTTATGGATGCTCAATCAGCGAGAGAAGCTGGTATTGAGGTTGGTGAAGATGTTGATGAGTTAGATGAATTACAGATTAATGCATGGATAACAAGTAATAAAGTATTAAGAGTAGTCATTAATCCATTTACACCACATAGACTACCTTATCATTCGTTCCCATATGAACGCAATCCTTATAACTTCTTTGGTATAGGAATTGCAGAAAACATGGATGATTCACAGCAAATTATGAATGGACATGCAAGAATGGCTATTGATAATTTAGCATTAGCAGGATCGCTAGTGTTCGATGTGGATGAATCTGCATTAGTTGGTGGACAGAGCATGGAAGTATATCCAGGCAAGATATTCCGCAGACAAGCTGGAATGCCTGGTCAAGCAATACATGGCTTAAAGTTTCCTAATACTGCACCAGAGAATATGATGATGTTTGATCGTTTTAGACAGTTAGCAGATGAACAAACAGGTCTTCCAAGTTATTCACATGGACAAACAGGTGTCCAAAGTATGACAAGAACAGCATCTGGTATGTCAATGTTACTAGGCGCAGCTAGTTTAAATATTAAAACAGTGGTTAAAAACCTAGATGATTTCTTATTAAAGCCATTAGGAGAGGCTTATTTTCAATGGAACATGCAGTTCTTTGAGGGTGGTTTAGATGTTAAAGGTGATTTAGAAGTTAGCGCTACTGGAACTAATAGCTTAATGCAGAAAGAAGTACGAAGCCAAAGGCTAACTACATTCCTACAAACTGTACAAAATCCAGCTATTGCTCCGTTTGTGAAGATCTCTAAATTGATAAGTGAACTTGCCTATAGTCTCGATCTTGATCCTGATGAGATCTTAAATGATCAAGAAGAAGCAGCTATATCGGCACAAATTATAGGATTACAAAATGCTGGACAAAACATTGGCGAAGAAGCTCAAGCCGCTGGTCAACAATCGGCACCTATGGGAGGCGCTGAAGGCGCACCTGCAGGACCTGAAGGACAAGGAGTTACAGGCACTGGTGGTGGCAACATCGGAACAGGAAATGTTCCGCAGCCAGGGGAAGGTGAGTTTGCTGGTACGCTTAGAGCGCTTGAAGGAACAGGTGGCGGAGGCTATCAATAGAATAGAGGAATAATATGTTAGGACTTAAAGAAATGTTAAAAAACTTAATGGAGAGAGTAAGAGAAAAGCATGAGGCAGTACTACTTCCAGTTGAAGGCTCAAGTATTAATCCTCCTCCTCCTTTGATACCTCAAACAAGTATGCCACAACGAGAGATGTACGCAGGCGGTGGTTTATCTTCTAAATTAGCACGTACACTTATTAAAAAATTTAAAAATCATCCTGAAGTTAAAAAGATTGATAAAGAAATAGAAAAACATCAAAAATGGATAGACGAAGGTGGTCCTGAATCACAGAGAAATCAAGCAATGGAAACATATGGTACTTCTGAATCTGATTTAAATTATAGGGATTTAGCAGAAATGTCTGATGAGTTTGCAGAAATGGAATTATCAATGCTTCATCAAGAAAAAATACAGATATTAAAAGATTTAGAAGCAGAAGAAGTAATAGGAGAAATAGAAAGAAATCCATATCCTAACAGAGAAGATTTTCAAGAAGGCGGAGAACTAGACGCACAAATGACAGATATGATGTCACCAGAAGAAATAGAAGCAACACAACTTCCAGACGAAGAGATGGAAGAGGATTACGTAGAATTTATAATGTCTGAAGCTTTAGAGCCAGAAGAACAACAATATCTAACAGATAGGCTTGTTGAAGATGATCAACTAAGTATGATCTTTGATAAGGTTGTTGAAACGGCATCTGAATTTTCAGGCTCTGGATCTGTTGAAGGTCCAGGCACAGGAATTTCTGATTCGATACCTGCAAGGTTATCGGACGGAGAGTTTGTTATGACAGCAAAAGCAACGGATACAATCGGAGCCGATACTCTTCAAGAGTTAATGTCTCTGGCTGAACAAGAAGCAGAAACTGGCAGACAAGCAAAAGCAATTGGCGGAGAAGCAACAAGCGTAGAAGTAGAGAAGTTATCTTCTACTGTTATTGAGGAAGATCCAATCAAACTCAAGAACAAAGAAGCTATGCGATCTTTAGATCCTCGTTTAAGTTTATTCGCCAGTTAATAACGGTAGAGCCACCTGTTCTAGTCAAACAGCACTCTACATAACTTAAAAAAGTAAAATACCTTTTGATGCCACCTTACTTAGGCAAGCACTTATAAAGAAGACGTTCTTGGAATAAGCCACCTTCGGTATAGTAAGCA
>VTLG01010799.1_pt1 | contig 11278 bp, 13 predicted proteins | sample 4694571 | NCBI WGS metagenome assembly VTLG01 (sample SAMN12604809, study PRJNA352737) | marine metagenome | biome: ENVO:00000447; feature: ENVO:00000209|ENVO:00000569|ENVO:01000036; material: ENVO:00002151; isolation source: viral sequences binned using virsorter ... | reverse complement strand
GAGATCTTAATATAGTTGCAAAATTAGAGATTTTGAGGAGAAACAATAACAACTAGATATAATGGGTAGAGGGAGAAAAAAAATACCTACTAAAATAAAGGAGATGCAAGGTACATTGACACCTGGACGTTATCTCGAAAATGAAATGCAAGTTGAGTTAGTTGACAAAGTGCCAACACCTCCAGATTATTTAAACGAAAAAGGGAAAGTAGAATGGAATCTAGTGACTTTAGAATTACATTCAAAAGGGATGTTACACTTTGTTGACTTAGCTTTATTGTCAGCTTATTGCAATGAAATGGGAATATATTTAGAAAGTTCTGAATATTTAAAAGAGAATGGATCAGTAGAAAGAACATATAGAGATGGGAAAATGTATAGTTCAAAACTAAGACCAGAGGTTAAAATAGCTCGAGATGCTTTAGCTTCAGCTTTAAAATTAGCAACTCAATTTGGATTCACTCCATCTTCAAGAGCTAGCATTCCTCAACCAGGCGCAAAAGAATCAAATGATGATGAATACCAATTCTTCCAGTAAATATTATTTTGATGAAGTAGCTGCAAATAGAGCGGTTGCTTTTATTGAAAAACATATAACTCATGTGAAGGGTGAGTTGTCAGGTCAACCTTTTATCTTAGAAGAGTGGCAAAAGGAGGAAATAATAAAACCACTTTTTGGTTATAAAAATCGAAAGACTAAAGTAAGAAGATACAACACGGCCTATATTGAGATACCAAGAAAAAATGGTAAGTCGAATCTTTGTGCCGCAATCGCACTATATTTACTTTTTGCAGATGGAGAAAAAGGAGCCGAAGTTTATTCAGCCGCTGGTGATCGCGCTCAGGCGGGAATCGTGTTTGATTTGGCTCGTCAAATGTGTCTTAATGATAAAGTAATATCTAACAATTGTAAAATATTTAAAAACTCAGTAGTGCATGAGAAGTCGGGTAGTTTTTACAAAGCAATATCCGCTGACGCTTCTACTAAACATGGATTCAATGCTAGTGGAATAATATTTGATGAATTACATGTTCAACCTAATAGAGATTTATGGGATACATTAACAACATCTACTGGAGCTAGAAAGCAACCTTTGACTATTGCAATTACAACAGCGGGCTATAATAAAAATAGTATATGTTGGGAAGTTCATGAATATGCAGTCAAAGTTCAAAAACAAATAATCAAAGATGAGGGGTTTTTAACTTGTATCTATGCCGCTGATGAGGATGATGATTTTACAAAAGTATCAACTTGGAAAAAAGCAAATCCTGGTTTTGGTACAATTGTAAAAAAAGAATACTTAGCTAAAGAAGCTGAAAAAGCTCAAAAGATAGTTTCATACGAGAACACGTTTAGACGTTTGCATTTAAATCAATGGACCACAAATGAGACTAAGTGGCTTAGTGATACTCAATGGATGTCATGTGATCTCAATGAAATTAAAGAAGAAAATTTTATTGGTAGAGAATGTTATGCTGGTTTAGACCTTGCATCTGTAAGAGATGTTACAGCTTTAGTTTTGATATTCCCTTCAGATGATTGTATTGATGTATTGCCTTATTTTTTTACTCCTCGGGATAACGCATTTATAAGAAGTAGAAGAGATGGAATTGATTATATATCGTGGGAAAAAAAGGGATTAATGGAACTTACTGATGGGGATGTCACCGATTATAATTTTGTAAAAGAGAGAATTAAACAATTAGCAGAAAAGTTTATAATAAAATCAATTGCTTATGATAGATGGAATTCATCTCAATTAGTCATTGATCTTTTAGGTGAAGGTTTGCCAATGGCTCCTTTTGGTCAGGGATTTGTTAGCATGTCAGCGCCCACCAAAGAATTGGAACGCTTAGTTTTAGCAAAACAAATTAATCATGGAGGAAATGAAATATTAAGATGGATGTGTTCTAATTTACAAATGAGATTAGATCCAGCTGGAAATATTAAAATGGACAAAGGAAAATCAAAAGAAAAAATTGATGGGATGGTTTCGTTAGCGATGGCTTTGGGTAGAATGATGAACCCAGGAGACAAATCAGGACCATCTGTTTATGAAGAATCTAACATAACATTTATCTAATATGTATTGTACATTGGCTTATATTTGTAATATCTTTTAAGAAACTATGGCTTCAATATTCGACTTATTCAGAAAAAAAGAAAAAAGATCAAACAACTTTTTAAGAGCAGCTTTAGGAACTAACACAAATACTGGTGTTAGCGTAAGCGAAGATTCAAGTTTAACTTACTCCACTGTTTATGCATGTGTAAGAGTTCTTTCTGAATCAGTGGCATCTTTACCAATTAATGTTCTTAAAAAAGAAAAAGATGGAGATCGAACAAATGATATAACTCATCCAGTATATAAATTATTAGCTAAAAAACCTAATAGCTATATGACCAGTTTCACCTGGAGACAAATCTTAATGACTAATCTTGTAATAAATGGAAATAGTTATTTTAAAATAGAACGCGATGCAGATGCTCGACCAATCTCTTTAACATATATTCATAGTGATAATGTGTATTGCAAATTTGTCGATGGAGAATTATATTATGAAATAAAAGGAAAAAGTAGTGAAATAGTATCTCATGAAAACATGCTTCATTTCTTAGGTCTCGGATATGATGGTATAAAAGGGAAAAGTGTAATTCAAACACATAGAGATTCAATTGGATTAAGTATTGCCGCGAATAAATATGGAGGAAGTTTCTATGGAAACGCGGCAGCTCCATCTGGAATCTTATCACATCCTGGAAAGTTATCTAAAGAAGCGGCTGAAAGATTAAGGTTCAGCTGGAATTCTACTTATGCTGGAGGACCAAACAATGCACATAAAACTGCAATATTAGAAGAAGGTATGGTATTTAAACCAGTATCTTTAAGTCCACAAGATGCTGATTTTTTAAACACTAGAAAATTTCAAGTTTCAGAAATAGCTAGAATTTTTAGAGTCCCTCCTCACATGATAGGAGATTTAGAACGTGCTACCTTCTCAAATATAGAGCAACAAAGTCTCGACTTTTTGATTCATACACTTAGGCCTTATCTGGTCAATCTAGAACAAGAGTTAGAGAGAAAACTATTTAGAGAGAACGAGCAAGATTCTTATTATATAAAATTTAATACTAATGGACTATTAAGAGGAGACTCAGAAGCTAGAGCTAAATACTATAAGGATATGAGTTCAATTGGAGTTTTATCTGTTAATGAAATAAGACGTTTAGAAGATTTAAATGATATTGGAGACATAGGTGATAAACATTATTATGCTCTTAACTTTGCTCCTATTGGAGAAACACAAGACGAAGATGCCGATCCCGACTCCTAAAGATAATGAAACAAATGAAGATTTTGTTGATCGTTGTATGATTGATCCTACAATGGTTGATGAATACGATGAGGATCAAAGATTAGCTATTTGTATTTCTCAACTAGAAGAAGATGAAAGATCAATAAATGATATTGATTTAACTCCAACAAAAGGAATGATAGAAGAAGCTGAAAAAGCTTTAGAATGGAGAAAAGAATTTGATAGAGGGGGAACAGCTGTTGGCGTGGGAACAGCAAACTCTATAATAAAAAAAACGCTATCAGTTGATAGAGTAAAAAGGATATTTAGTTATTTGAGCAGACATGAAGTAGATAAAAAAGGAAAAGGATTTAAACCTGGAGAAGATGGATTCCCTTCAGCTGGAAGAATAGCGTGGGGTTTATGGGGTGGAGATCCTGGATTTAGTTGGTCTGAAAATAAAGTTAAAAAAATTAAAATGGAAGAATCAAAAAAAATGGAGAATGCTCCACAAGAATTAAGAGGTGTTTCTGATAAAGAAATCAGAACATTCAATGTACAAGATTTAGAACTTCGTCAAGATGGTGAAACTAAAACAGTTGTAGGTTATGCTAGTGTATTTAATACTTTGTCTAATGACATGGGATTTAGAGAAATTATAGCGGAAGGCGCTTTTGATGGTAGATTAAATGATGACGTGCGTTTTTTAATTAACCACGATGGTTTACCATTAGCTAGAACTACAAATAACACTTTAAGATTATCTACTGATAAATTAGGATTAAGATATGAAGCCGATGTTGCTGATACTTCTATTGGAAGAGATCTAGTAGAATTAATGTCTAATGGAACTATCAATCAAAGTTCTTTTGCATTTACTGTTGAAGATGATTCTTGGGAAGTAAAAGATGGAGTTAATGTAAGAACAATAAATAAAGTTTCTAGATTATTTGACGTGAGTGCCGTGACTTATCCAGCTTATGAAGAAGCATCAGTTGGGTTAAGATCTTTGGAAGCGTGGAAAGCTAAAGAAGAAGAAAAAGTCATAAAAGAAAATTTAGAAAAAGAACTAGAAGAAAGAAAAAACGAGGAAAAGGATTTAACAAAGCGATCTCTTCGCGAGCTTCGCCTATCAATTATAAATAAAAAGTAACTAATTAAAACTGAAACGTAAGATGAAAACATCTAAATTCTACAAAGAAGAACGTGCTTCAGTTGTTGAAAATATGGAAGCAATCGTAGACGCAGCGAAAGTTGAAGAGCGCGAGCTTACAGATGATGAGACAACTAAGTTCGATTCTTTAAACGAAAAAGCTGAATCTTTAGCTGGTATGGCTAAAAGAGCAGCGTCATTTGAAACTTTACAAGCTTCTAAAGCTAGTAAGGTTGAAGAAGTAACTACTACTACTTCACCAAAAGAAATCCGTGATTATTCTTTCCAAGAAGCAATTAAAGCTGCTCACTCTGGAAACTTAACTGGATTAGTAAAAGAAATGCATGAAGAAGCATTGAATGAAGCTCGTTATAGTGGCCAAACTTATAGAGGAATTGCTATTCCTTCAGCGGTTCTAGAATACAGAGCGCAAGTTGCTACTGATGCTGGAAACGCTACTGAGTTTGTTTCTTGGACTGACCAATTACAAAACAACCTAGTGATGAATAGCGCTGGAGCTAACTTTTACTCTGGTGTTGATAACCAAAAATTTGGTGTATTTAGCGCAATCAATTCTGGTTGGGTAGATGAAGCTGGTACTGCTGGCGCTCCTACTGCTGCTGGAACTGCTGGAAACATCACATTGACTCCTAAAAAATGTATTTCTATAGTTAATGTTTCGGCTGAAGCAATGACTCAGAATGCTGGAATCGAAAATGCTCTCCGTAGGAACATGGCTGCATCGGTTGCTGCATCTTTAGAGAGTGCTTTATTAGGTGCTGCTGATGTAACTAATGCTCCTACTTCTATATTCTTAGATGCTGCAACTCAATCGGTTGCTGGTACTTCGCCAACTGCTGCTGAGATTTTAAACATGGAAGCTACTTTGTTAGCTAATGGAGTATCTTTAGAAGGTGCTAGAATGGCTTGGTTATTAGATCCAGCTGCACTAGCTGAAATGAAAGTTCTTGCACAAGTTTCTTCTGTTTCTCCTATCTATGATAATAGAGACAAAATGCTTGCTGGCTATTTTGCATTTACTTCTGCTTCAGTTGGAAATGGAAATGCTGGTTCAGATTATTTGTTAGGTGACTTCTCGAAAGTTCACATCGCTCAATTTGGCGGTTTGGATATTTTGATAGATCCTTACACTGACGCTGGAATTGGTCAAACTAGAATGATTGTTACTTCTCTTGTAGATGGTGACGCGGTTCAAAATGACACTGCATTTGTGAAGATCGCAAACGCTTAATAAGAATTCCTTTTTTCTGTTTGTTGTATTATCGGAGGGACTGGTTATTCCTTCCCTCCGATATTACTTTAAATATAAAACTATTAGACAATGATAAATTCTATTTTTAACTATAATTATTACAATACTTATTTACCATATTTTAGGATTACACCTGAAGCTGATCGTGTCACTTGGGCGGTAACATTAGCTGAAGCTAAAACTCATTTAAGAATAGTTAGCACACATACAGATGATGATACTTATATTACTGAACTAATAAAGATTGCTCAAAGTTTAGTTGAAGCTGAATGCTCTATATATTTAACCGCTCAATCATTAAAAGCCGTTGCTGATCAATGGCCTGAAAATGATGTAATTGATTTAGGAATCAGTTCATCATCTACTACTCCAACTGTAAAATATTATAATGAAAGTAATGTTTTAACTACTTTAGTTAAGGATACAGATTATTATATATCTAATGGACTTGGAGTGAGTCAAAGTTTAAGAATATATCCAGTTAATACATGGCCTAGCACATTTGACAAGCCAGATGCAATTGAAATAGTTTTTACATCTGGAATTAGATCAACTATTATAGATGATAATCCTGGAGTTTTTTTATTAGGAAAACAAGCTATGTATTTAATTATAGGCCGTTACTTTGAAATGAGACAAGATGTCGTTACTGGTACAATGGTAAGTGAAATGCCTTTGGCAGCTAAACATATCATGAATCAGATAAAAAATATTACAATATGCTAAACATCGGTAGATTAGATCTTAAGTTTCGTTTTTGGACTGCAACTTCTTCTATCGATGATTATGGGCAAGAGGTTGAATCATTTTCATCTGGTAATTTTTTTTATGCTAGAAGAGTTTACAAAAGATTTGAAACTAATATGGATGCAGCCGCTTATCATGGGGAATCTATGTTAGAATTAATAATAAGATTTAATTCAGCGGTAAAATTAAAAACACAAATTAAAGGACCTATTTTTTCAAATGATGGAGGATCAGGTGTTTATACAATAACAGGGATTGAAGAATTAGGGAGAAGAGAAGGAATGAAAATATATGCAACAAGATTAGTTGCTCAAGAGGATAACTAATGGATAATGTAACAGTAAAAATAGATCAAAAATCAATGATCCAAATAAAGGATAGTTTATCCAAGTTATTCCCTACTGATGCAAAGCAAAGAAGAGCTTTGACTAATGCAGCTAAAAGATCATCAAAACCGATGCAACAAGCATTAAAAGATCTTATTAAATCAAAAGCATCTAAAACGGCTAAAGAGAGAAGAAGGTTAGGTTATACAGTGGGAAAGCTAAGAAAATCTATTAGAGTTTTTGCATCTAAGAAAGGAATGAAAACAGGAAAAGTTGGCGCTTATGTAGGACCATTGATAAAAGTGCCAAAGTCTATAAGAAAAAAGAAAGGACAAACAGATGAACAAAGAAGAAAGGCAGCTCAAGAGTGGGTTAAAAAAAGATCTGGATTTTATTTCTACATGTTAGAATATGGATTTGGACCAAGAGGATCAACTCAAAAAGTTGGAGGACTTGGATTATTGCCTAAAACTGGAGATAAAGCTGGGGGTGCTTCTTTAAATCTTTTTGCAAATGAAGTATTTAAGGAATTGAATAAAAAAAGTATGAAACTATTTGGAATACCAGTTAAATAATGAATCCAGGAAAATACATATATAATAAATTATCTAATGACGGGGCTATTACATCTTTTGTAGGAACTAGAATTCGACCTCAACTTAACAGATCAGCTGAAACAATAGATTTACCTTATATTGTATATACTGTAGATAGTAATCAACCTAGTAATGAGAAAGGAATTGATGGCGTGTCTAATCTTGATGTAGTAGATGTTACTATAACAATTTTCCATAATAATTATAATAATTTAATTGATGGCGGAATCCAAGTGAGACGCGTATTAGATTATAGTACAGGGACGGGGGATTATGCTAATGTACAACACGTGTCTTTTCAAGGAGAAGGATACGAATATGATGAAGATTATAAACCAAGGGGATTGTATATACTTAATCAAAGTTATCAATTCCGTATAACACGATAATGATATGAAAGTTAGATTTTTAAAAACTCATATTCTTCATTCTGCTAAACCTTTTAAAGAAGGTATGGAAATGAATTTCAACCCAAAGGTTGCTCAAATTTTATATTCTAAAGGAGTAGTAGAAATATTAGAAGAACATGATTTTGAAAAACCAAAAAAAGAAAAGGTTGTAAAACCTAAAAAAGAAGTAATTAACAAAAGTAAATAACTATAAAAATTAAATAAAAAATGGCAACTACTGGTATTGTAAATGGAACTAGCATTATTGTCGGAATCGACTCTACTGCTGGAGGGGGCGGAACAACTTTTGTTCCTGTTACCCATTCAACGTCTGCATCAATAAGTTTCTCAATGGAAACAAGAGATGCAACAACAAAAGGATCTGCGGGATATAAAGAAGTCCTTGAAGGTTTAAGAAGTCTCACAATTGATTGTGAAGCAATGACTGCCCTTGATGCAACATTCGGATATGAAGAATTATATGCATTATGGAACAATAGAACTTTATTCAATATTGAATTTGGTACTACAGAAACAGGTGATACTGTTTATCAAGTAAAAGGATATTTGACTTCATTGTCAATATCTTCAGGAGTAGAAGATTCAAGCACATTCTCAGCAAGCTTTGAGTGTACTGGTTCAGTTACTACTGCAACTAATTAATACAGTGGAGGGGAGTAATATCCCCTCCCTTTTTACTAACTAACAAAAAAAAGAAAAATGTACGAACTAATAGAAATTGAAGGAAAACAAATGCCTATACGCTTCGGAATGAATGCGTTACGTTTATTTTGTAAACAAACAAATACAGGATTAAATGAGTTTGCAACTCTAGCTAATAACTTAGACTTAGACAAAGCTTGTATCCTTATATTATGTGGTTTACAAGATGGAGCGAGAAAGGCGGGAAAAGAATGTTCTTATAAAGTTGATGATATTGCTGACATACTAGATGAGGATTTTAGTATATTGGAAACGGCTATGGACTATTTGAGAAAAAGTTTTGATGCTCCAGATTCGGGAAACTCAAAAGGGGACAAGCCAGTTCCCATGAAGAAAAAGTAGAATTCCACGATCTCGAGAAGATTGCGTATGGAAAACTAGGGCTATTACCGAATCAGTTCTGGGATCTAACAATGAGAGAATTCCGTTTAATGCAAATGGGTTATCTAGAAAAGTTAGAAGATGAACAGATTCACAATTGGGATTTAACACGTACTCTATGTGCTTATATAATTTCCCCTCATTTAAAGAAGGGAAAAAGAATAACACCAAGAGATATATTTAAACTTCCAATTGATAGTAAGAAAGATAAAATTGAAGATTTAAGCAAAAGAAGGCAACAAGCTTTATTTGACTTAAAAAGGCACGAGAGGATTAAGAAAAAACAGACAAAAGATAAAAAGGAAGGGAAAAATTTTAAACCCGTTATAGGAAAATAAAATGGCTAATAAAAAAAGTATAAATTTATTTTTAGGGCTTAATTCTACTCAATTTCAAAAAGGATTAACCAAAGCTCAGAGAAGACTGAAAAGATTCGGATCTTCTATGAAAAGAGTTGGGCAGTCAATGACAACTTCTTTGACTGTTCCTTTAGTTGGAATTGGAGCAGTTGCTGGAAAAACATTTATGGACTTTGAGCAATCAATGCTTAAAGTAAAAGCAATATCTGGTGCAACAGGTGAAGAGTTCAAAGCATTAGAAGAAAACGCAAAAGCATTAGGTTCATCTACAATGTTTACAGCTTCTCAAGTTGCTGGTTTACAATTAGAACTTTCTAAATTAGGTTTAACACCTGGACAAATCAATCAATCTACTGGTTCTATTTTAAATCTAGCACAAGCTACTGATTCAGATCTTTCTCAAGCTGCGGAAGTGGCCGCAAAAACAATGAACGCATTTGGCTTAGAAGCAAGCGACATGACACGTATTGCTGATGTTATGGCTGATTCTTTTAGTTCATCCGCATTAGATATGAGCAAGTTTGAAACGGCTATGGCATCCGTTGCACCAGTAGCATTACAAGCTGGGGCAGACATAGAACAAACAACTGCAATTCTAGGAGTATTAGTTAATAATGGTGTAGAAGCATCTACAGCTGGTACGGCTTTGAGAAATATATTCCTTGATCTTTCTAAAGAAGGAAAGACTATGGGCGAAGCAATGGCGGAAATCCAAAACTCTACAAATCCATTGGCTACATCAATGGAAATGTTTGGAAAAAGAGGAGCAACAGTTGCAACTATTTTAGCAAATAACGGGAAAGAGATACAGGCTCTTAATGAAGATTTTAAAGATTCAGCGGGAGAAGCTCAAAAAATGGCTGATATAATGGACTCAGGATTAGGAGGTTCATTAAGAAAATTAAAAAGTGAATTAGAAGGAATCGCAATAGAGATTGGTCAAATATTAGTTCCTATTTTTAGAACACTAATTGGTTTTATTAAAAGAGGGATAGACGCATTTAATAGTTTAACAACTGAACAAAAACAATTTGGAGCTGGAATTGCTTTAGTAGTTGCTGGGATGGGGCCTTTTCTTATTATAGTTGGAAAGTTAGCATCAGCTTTAGCGCTTTTAGCAACTCCGATGAGTGGTTTAGTATTATTATTTGGTACTGTAGCCGCTGCAATAGCTCATCTTACTGTGAATTGGGATGCTTTTGTTTCATCAGTATTAAAAAGTGGTCCTACAATTACAAAAGTAGTTTCTTTTTTACTTAAGTCAATGGTTAATGTTGCTCCAGGATTACTAGCAACAGCACACGCTCTTGATGCTCTTGGGGACGCAATGGAGTCTGGTGAATTAGATCCTGAAGATCTTGATAAAGAATGGGGAAGTTTTGGAGATACACTGGATGTAGTTATAGATAAACTTAAACAAGGATTATCTATTCCCTTTCAAAATGGCGGAACTGGAACGCCTGATGCTCCAGAACCCGCTGACATTCTTTTACCAATGGGGCCTGAAGAATTTGATTATGACTCTTTAATGCCAGATGAAGAGGAGAATACATTTTGGGGAAAAAGTGGTGAGGAAATACAAAAATGGGCCGAAGGAGCAATGGTTAATATTCAAAAATTTGCAGCAACATGGGGTGAATCTATTGGTAAAGCGGCGGCGATATATAGTCAATTCATTGATGGTCAAATAGAAAAGGATAGACAAAAATTAGAAGAAGATCTTCTTCGACTTGATGAACAAAAAGCTATTGAGATTCAACGTGTCGAGAATAGTACAATGACTGAAGAAGATAAAGCAAAAGCTTTACTTGAAATTGAAACAGAATATGAAACTAAATCTGAAGATCTTAAAAGTCAACAAGCTGCTAAAGAAAGAGCTTTAAAACGTAAACAAGCGGTTGCTGAAAAAATAGCAGCAATTTTCTCTATTGGATCTTCAACAGCCATGGCCGTTATGAAAGCCGTTGCAGCATTCCCTTTGACTGGCGGTATGCCTTGGTCGGGTATTGCCACAGGTTTAGGAATAGCTAA
>VTLG01010798.1_pt1 | contig 11281 bp, 12 predicted proteins | sample 4694571 | NCBI WGS metagenome assembly VTLG01 (sample SAMN12604809, study PRJNA352737) | marine metagenome | biome: ENVO:00000447; feature: ENVO:00000209|ENVO:00000569|ENVO:01000036; material: ENVO:00002151; isolation source: viral sequences binned using virsorter ... | reverse complement strand
CCATATCATCTAATTTATTTACCATGCTCTCAAGTACATCATATTTGTCTTCAGGGATTGATACATAATGTTCTTCAAATAGACTCTTCATTCCTGTTAGGAATGACTCAGACATTTCTGCCTTGAGCCCTTGCTCTACAGCAAGAGAGTTTTCCTCTAACCATTCACCAGCTACATACTCAAGATAAGAGTCAACTCTTTCTGTGAGTTGAATCTTGGTAGAGTCAATTTCTTCCTGTAGTACCTTTGCGTACTCTTTCTCTAAATCTTCCTTTATAACGGAAACTTTAGAGTTAATTGCTGCTTCAAAAATTGTCCTTGCTTTCTCTTGGAAATCTTCCGACAATTCTTCGCCAGCAATCAGTGCGTTAATGTCATCTTCAACATTAACCTCTATTACTTCTTCCTGTTCTGCAACTACTTCTTCTTCCTTTGTTGTTTCTTCTGATTCTTTAATTGCATCTGCCATCTTCTTACGGAGAATTGATTCTGGTTCCTCTGCAACAACTTCTTCCTCTTGTGCAGGTTCTTCAGCAACAACTTCTTGCCCTTCTTCAACTTCATCTGAAACTGCTTCAGCAGCTGCTGCACCTTTATTAACTACATCCTTAACTTGCTTAAGTGTTGCACCAGGTGTTTTTAACTTATTTGAATCATCATCTGGTTTGGAATTTTCAGGTGTTGGCCCTCCAAGATCTTCGTATGATACTGGTGTACCACCTGTTGTTAGTTTTGGCATTGGATCTGCGGGTGCAGCATTAGCATTAACAACAGTCTTGGATTGCTGTGTCTTTACTTCCATTTCTTGTAATTTAGTACCACGAGACATTTGTAACTCTCCGATTTAACCTTTGTTTAAAATTTACTATAGTTATTTATAAATTAAAGATTTGACAAGAAATCGCCAAATAATTCAAGTTTCTTTTCCTCAAGACGTTTTTGGTCAACGAGGGTGTTTATTCTCTTCTGTGTTTGTGCTGCTTGCTGTTCACGAAGAATTCCACCTTCCCAAATCCACTCTTTTCCTTCCATAATTCCAGATACAAATGCGTCAGGTGCAGATGGATCAGCAACTATATCTGCAGCAGTTGCTAACATAAAGTCTTCACCTACAACTTTACATCCATCACGATCTTCTTTTAATGATCCAACACCACGAGAAGAAACTCCTAACATCACACCTTCATCTAAAAGTGAAGATGCAATTTTACCCATCGGTGTATTCAATAATTGTGCTTTGCCTCTAAAATTATCTCCCTCTTGAACAAGTGATGTAATTTTATGAGAAACACGGTCAAGGTTTACTGTTGGGCCATCTGGATGTCCAAGTTCACCAAGTGCTCTACCTTTACCAACAAATGCTTCATTGTATCTGTTAACTTCTCTTGCAAGAGTTTCGACAGGATACATTCTACCATTTCTGTTTTTGATGTTACCTTGTAGAAATACACCTTCAATATAAAGTTTCTTATTAGAACCTTTACCTTCGGTAATTATTTTTACGTTTGAGACTTCTTCTGTGATTAATTTCATTATTCTAATCGGTAAATCCTACTGGTGCTCCTTTAACTGCAACATTCACAGCCCATAATGCTTCATTTGGTTTTTTCTCAACATATTCAACACTTGAAGGTGGTAGACGAAATGAACCAATTACTGTTGTTCCTGCACCTACTGCAGCAACATGAGTTACTAGATATGGAGTGTCAGTGCTACAGTTAACTACTCTAACAAGTGTTGCATTACTGAAAGTTGAAGCATTTGCAGATGAGGTAACACCCATATTGGCTTCCTCACCTTTTAATAAAAGTCTAGTCATTTGGTTCCTCTTCCTCTTGTGGTTCTTCTTCAGTTTCTAGTTCACTAGTCACTTCAGTTTCTGGTTCTTCTTCAGAGACTTCTGGAACTTCGTCACCAAAAAGTTCTGCACCTACCAGTGGTCGTGCAAGATCTATCATCTCTGCACTTTTTGTGTATAAAATTTCTTTAATTTTATCACTAATATCAGAGGAAGATGCATCATCGACCATCATATCCATTAAATCATCATTTGCTGCCATGTTAAGAAAATATTATATTGACTAATATTTATTTATATCTCTCCACCTTCAGGTGCTTCAGTTGCAGAACCTTGACTTTCAAGATCTGGTTCTGTAATCGGTTGACCTAAATCCATGTTAGGATCCGTTGGTGCACCTGTGTTTGGATCAACCATCGCATTTGGATCCATTAAAGTTCCATCTTTAATTTCTTTTTTAATTTGCTTATCTATTTCTTTGATGTCATCTTCAGTTTGCTTGAGAACCTTTGTGCGAACAAAATGATTGGAGAAATACTTACCCATGTATGGTTCCATTGATGCAACCACACCTAGTTGTTCGTTTAATAATTCATTCTTTTTAAGATCAGAGAAATGATTATCATATAGGAAATCATATTGAATGTGATCTTCTAACTCATTCCAATCTTCTGGGGTAATAATATTTTTAAGAATTAATTGTGTTTTCAACATATCATTAAATACACCAGAAAATCTTTTTCTCAATCTTCCTACAAACTTAGTAAACTTAAGTTCATCTCTTAATATTTCAGATGAACGGCCCAAGTTAAATCCACCTTGACTATCTAATCGACTTGATGGAACATTTAATGATTTGTATAATTTTGCTTGGAAGTATTCTATGTCGGTTAACTCACCAAGATTTTGACCACCAGGTAAAGTTGTGATTTCGGTTCCCCGACCACCTTCTCTTCTTGGTAACCAAAAATCTTCAAGCATCGCCATATATTTACGGTCATCACGAATCTCTCCAGTGTCAGCATTATAGACTAACTTGTTACGATAACGATTCATAACATCACGAAGATATTGCTCAGCTTTAATCTTTGGAAGATTACCAACATCAATATAAAATATTCTTCTCTCTGGTGCTCTTGATAATCTATAAATTACAAGACTATCTTCAACCATTCTTAACTGGTTGAGTGCTTTGATTGCTTTATGTAAGTATGATAAAACTGTTTGTTTATTACGATCTACTAAACCTGATGTGCAATATGTGATTGCATCTTTTGCAATTTTAACTGCACCTTTTGCATTTTGTGTTGGATAAATTCCACTTCCACCTTTTTTGCCAGCACTTGGATCATAAACATAATATTCATTTATTTTTGGAGCTCCAGAATTTTTAGGATCATTTCCATTTTTTGAAACATCAAACGGTGATAACCTATTTGATCCTGTTTTATCAGTTTCACGAACTAATCTTATTTTAAGTGGATCAATATAACGAATCTCTTGAATACCCTCTGATGGATTATCTAAATCAATAACTTTGTGGTAAAAAACTCTTCCATCAATATACCAAGTACGAAAAATCTCATGACACTTCTTATCAAAGTTCATGAGAGACTTAATATGTTTAAATTCATCTCGAATAGATTCTTTTAATCTATCCGATGCATTTAGATTTGATAATTCAATTTCAACAGGTGAATCGTCTAAATCAGAAACTATTGCTTCATTTACAACATCTTCAATTGCACTATCACACTCTGGGTGTAAGCACATTTCACGATATCTTCGAACTAAATCTTGCTCACTCTTATAAACACCTTCAATATCAACATATTGGCCATAAAATCCACTAGAGACATAAAAGTCTGATTTATCTTCATCGCTTGGAGGGACGGGAGATACCACCCCTTTTGATTTGCTTTCCTCTCCGTCGGGGATCTTAAATCCAAAAAGTTTTGCCATTGTATAAACGTTTTGCTACTATTATAGCACTATTTATGATCCTGTGCCAAGTTGTGTTCTTGATTGTGAATCAAGAGCATCAAGCCATTGAACTTGTAATTCCACAGTAAACTCTTCAATCGTATCAGAACTATCATAAGATAATGGAATGTCTGAAATATTTGTTGGGAAAGTTCCATGGAACTTGTACATTTTAAGAACAGGTAATGCAGCATCACTTTGAGGAGCGGGCCCACTTACGTTAGATCTACCTAACTGTCTTACAAATAAATCTTTTTGGTATGCTGTTGGATCAGTAAGTCCTGAATTATCTTCGTGCTTATTGATCAAGTTCATCCATCTTTCAAATGCTGTTCTAATTTTAAAATCAACATCATTAATAACAGTGATTGTCCAAGGATCGAATGTACGATCTCCTGCAATTTTTAAATTTCTTCCTCTGAAAGGAACAAGTATTGGTGCAATGTTTGATGCAGGTAACTGAGCAGACTTAACTAAAAATCTACTTTTATCTGCAATTTCATCTTTTGATGAATTGATAGGTATTGCATCGTCAGGGAAGAATAATTCACATTCAAATAAATTAGGGCGAGCACCACCCCCGACCATTTTACCCTTGAATGCATCAAGGGTTCTATCTCTAGTGCTTGGAATGTTTAGGTTAGCCATTTAATTTTTTTCCTCGATTGAGTTAAACGTTTCCAACTACTTCTTCAAAACTTACTCCTGTGCGAGTAGCAACAAATGTAAGTCCGATAAAGTTAATCGATCTTGCGGGTTTTATAAAAATGTCAGCCTTAAATTGATTTGAATCAATTACAGCTGGCGTGTTATTTGTCTCATCACAAATAACAACAAAGTCAGTGATACCTCTCTTCGCTTTGACATCACGAAGGAAAGGATCAACTATATTTAAGAAATTAGTTCTTGTGATTACATCATTAAATTCAAACAACTGATCTCTTGCTGCTCTTTCAATTACATCCTCTAATGTGAGGAATAAACGACGAACATTAATACGATCAAATGCTGATGCAACACCAAGTCCAGTTCGATCACCAAAGAGAATAATTCCTGCACCTGGAGATGCAATTACTGGATTGATTCTCTTCGGATAGATGATATCTCTTTGTGCTTGTGTTGGGTTATATGCTAACTTAATAGCACCATTAATTGCTCCTCTTGATGCACCAGCTGGTGAGAACCAAGAGAAAGAATTAATTGCTGTTCTTGCCATTAATCCACCAATATCACCATTTAATGGGATATATCTAAATTCATTGTTAAATCTATCAAATGTGTATTTGTAACCTGAGTCAAATACTGCATATGATGATGATTGAAGTGAAGCATAAAAATCAACTATGTTATCTGTTTGTGTATCTGAGTTTGCTACGTTTACAACACCTGAACGATGTGGTGATATGCAAGCAATACAATCCTTTCTTATTTCAGCAATTGCAATTAATGAAGATGCTTTTGCTTGAGCATCAAAAATAGTTCCACCACCACTTGGGCCTTGTAGAATAAAGTTAATCTCATACTCTGCTGGATTTCTCAAGATATTGTATGAATTAATTACATCACCTTTATCAATCTGATATCCATCGTCAGTTGTATTACCGAGACCATCACTTCTTGTTGAATAATCTTTACCACCTTGGAACTCGTGTGATCTGTTTCCCTGAACACTAAAGACAGTTCCTGCAGTATTTGCTCCCCAGTTTCCTGTAATTGTCTCGAAATCTATGATGTCGGTATCACCATCTTGTGGTTTTAATGATGATGCTACAGTTTCACCAGGAACTCCAGTTGGTGCGAGACCTGCATAAATGAATTCAGATATATTTGCAAGATAGTTTTTATAATAGACTTCCTCTGATGGTTGCCTCTTCCCATCCTTTGCTTTTGAAAGATAAAGGAATTTTTCAACTATATTACCTGCAATTCCTGTTGCACTTCCATCTTCATCAACAACTACAACATGTAATTCATCATTTTCACTTTCTCTTGTTGCTGCATATTCGGAGGTGCCTGGTTTTTCGGCAATTGAATTCCAAGGAATATCCCCACCTTTACTTAAACCTAGTGTTTGTGAATTGTACCAATCTTTAACACTTGATGATGTAATAGTTGCAATATTATCACCATCGGAGTTAGGTATGAATAATGTATTAGTATTAACCGTGGTAGAAGTTGTTGATGATCTAGTAAATGTAAATGAAGTCAAAGATGAGATTCCAGTTATTGCTTTATCAACTGTTATTGTGCTTGCACCAATCGAAACAACTGTTGTTCCAGCTGCAACTACAGATGGCCCAGTTGCAGTTGTTATTACATCACCCACTTGAATACTACTAGTACCACCACCAACATTAGTAGTTGTGATTCCAGTGATTGTAATATCAAATGCAGTATCAATATTACCAGTTGTTGTTCCTATCGCTGTTGTAGTAGTTGTGGGAGTGGTTTCGGATGATGATGGGAAAAACTGAAGTAGATCATAATTAGTTTTTGTTGCTGCCTTTGTAGAAGCGTCTACTCTATCAACAACCTTAACAGTTATTTGATCTGATTTAATTCCTGGCCCTGCACTGGTTCCAACTCCAGTTACGATTCCTCTCATGAATCCAGATGCATAAGTTGTGACTGTACCAGGCCCAACAAGATTTCTTCCAGTTATTGCCTGTGTTACGCCCATTCCAACTTTAACAGAACTTGCAATGCCAATAGGTATAGTAATAACTTGATCAGCAAAGTGGTCAATTGTGAATACCTTTAATCCATTTCCCCAAGTACCAGGATTTTTTGCTGCGAAGAACCAACCAGCACCAGATGTATGATATTCTGTATAGTCGTCATATGATTTAATTTTTACACCAGCATCACCTTTAGGGTCTGTTCCAGCAACAGTTCCAACACCAGCGTTTCTTAAACTTGAATTATCAGATCTTAAAACTCTTAAAACACCACCATATGAAAGATACGATGATGCGGTCATCCAATATTCGAATTGTCCGTCTTTGTCTAATGGTTTTCCGTAAGTTGCAAGTAAATCTTGCTCGTTTTCTACTAACAACGGTACATCTATTGGGCCTTTCTCAAATGGGCCAGCAATCGCTCCGACCAGTTCTTGTGCTCCAGATATATTACCGATAGTCAAGTCAACTTCTCTTACCTTGACTCCAGGAGATACTAAGTTAAGCGACATGTCTTTCCCTCTTTATAAAAGATTCAATTTTACTAAAAGTATTTATTATTTGCCACTTTTACATTGGGGAAACAATGCATGAACATTACCAATCGGGATATGACCACTCAGTTGATACCTTTGTTTTCTTTCGATTTTTTAAAATTCTTTTGACTGTGCATATCTTACACTCATAAGAATATCCAGATGGAAAGTTTCTTTTGTTTTTACGAATTAGATAAAACTCATTTACTAAATCTTTTGTTTCTCCACAAACTCTACACTTTCTTTCTTGAAAGAGTAAATGTTCAAGAGTAAAACCAAACTCTTCGTTCTTATTCATTAGAGTATAAGAATTGTTTGTGATCCGTCTTTGTTATCTATGATAGTTATTTTTCTCTTTGGAAATGATTTTGATAATAATCTTTTCAATCTAACATTCTTAAATGGATTTTTCATCACCGATACTCCCACATAAAAGATCTATCACCATATTCATCAACTTTCCACAAATCTCCATCATTATCAACAAAACTATCATCATCTAATCCATCAGAAATAAAACCAAACGGTGCCATATCTTGTTCGATTTGATTCTTCTGCTCTTCATATAATCTTTTTCTTACGTCCTGATCGGTAAGTTCTTTAAAATAATCCTGTGCAACTAACCATGCATAAATTACAAGACACATTGCTAAATCATCATTACATCCTTCTTCAGCCTCAAATGAATTACTTTTTGATATAAATGTAGTCAATTCAGATATTATATTATAATCTTTGAATATTAATTTGTCTTCTTCAATCATAGTCTTGAGATTCAGTGCACCGACCTTTTTAACTGTCTTTGACATCTTGACTCCAAGTTGAGTTTTCTTTCCACTGAATCCTTGTCCTACAATTTGACCAGCACGACCTCTCATTGAACACATCAAAAGATTTTCATATTCCATATCAAAGTTTAGTATAGCAGCAATCTGATCTCCAATATCATTTACTTCACAAAGTATAAATGACTTATTATAATTCATTGCCACTTCATATATGATGTTTGGAAACAACATCGGTTTGATTTCATTGTTTCGATATTTTGCTACAACCTTATGGGGGAACTCAGTAATATCAGTTAAAACAAATGCAGAGTAATCTTCACCAACTCCTCGTGCAACGTCAACTGTCATTAAGTAATCATGCTCTTTTTCTGGTGGGAAGTAAACATCTAGGCCTGCATTTTGTTGTATTGGATTATCGTACACCAGAGATTTAAGTTTACTTGGTGCAATCAATGTATCAATAGATCCTAAGAATTCACACTCAAACTCAATTTTAAATTGCTGTTCTGATGTGTTTGCTATCGTTTGTTTTTTCCACTTTGCATTTCTGCCTGGTACTTCAGACCAGTGAACATCTGTTGGTGCATATTCATTCTTCCCTCTTTCTGCATCGTGCCACAATCGGTAAAAATGATTCATACCGTGTGGTGTAGAGACAATTATGACTTTGGTTTTTTTACCAGAAGTGATAGTAGGATATACAGAGGCAAAGAACGAGTCAGCAATATGATTAGGAACAAAGGCAAATTCATCCAGAAAAAGAATGTTGAAAGACATACCTCTGACTGCACTAGCAGAGGTAGACGCAGCCAAGATTTTAGATCCATTTTCCAACTCCAATGATCCACGGTTCCATACCAACACACCTTGTTGCATCCATTTTGGAAGATTTTCATAAGCAGTCTGTAATCTACCTAATAATTCTCTTGCAGTTGCAGCTTTGTTTGCCAGTATACCAATATTTACACTATCATTAAATACAGCATAATGAAGCAAATAAGATACCACAGTCGTTGACTTACCAGTCTGACGAGGCATCTTACAGATATTAAAACGATTCTTATGAAATCTCTTAATTAATTTTTCTTGAAACTTGTATGGTTTAAATGGAACTAATCCTTCATCAAGACTTACAATCCTTACATATTTTTGTGTAAAATATAAGGGATCATTTTTACACTTTAAAAACTCTTCAATCTGTTCTGCAGAGAATTGAATTTGTGTATTTGCTTTTTTTAGATTCGGATTACCAAGATAGATTTCACTCATGACAACTTACGTTTCTTGTCCACCAAATAGCATAGGTTGTGTTGGATCTCTCATTGCTGGATTAAAATACATTACAATTGCAGTTGGATACACCTTTTGAACTTCTGCTGTTATTTCTGCTTTTGTTGGTCTTTTAAAAGATGGGAAGAACATTTGAGAATTGATTAATTTACCCCTCCAACTAATTACCATGCTATAAGTTTTTCCTCTTTCTTGAATACGAAGATATGATTCATAAGTAAATGTCTTACCTTTGATACGAGTATCCATTTCTCCAGTTCTGCCTGGTCTCATCTTACCAATAGGTATATTTCTTTTTGGTAATGCCCCTTTACGAGTTCTTTTAAGTGTAGCACCTCCACCACCTTTTGTTTGTGTGATGACTGCATCTTGATCATATTTTTTACCAAGTGCCTTGACTGCTTTCTTGAACTTTCTCTTACCCATCTTACCAGAAGTTACAACGTGACTTCTTTCTTTTACCTTGGTAACTTTACCTGTCTTATCATCCTTTTCATCATATCTACCAGTCACTTTAGTTGCACCTGGTAAACCTTTACCACGAATATCTTTATCTAATTGTTTTGCTCTTGCACGATTTTCTTTTGCAGATTTATCTCCACGACTTCCAGAAAGAACGGCCATACCACCTTTATCTGACTTACTCTTTAGTCTTGTTAAACTACTTTCTTGTATAAATTCTTTGAATGACTTCATTCTTCTTCCTTTTCTACCTTATTATTTAGAACTCCATTTTTCAATAACTTAGAAAGTTCAGAGGTAGACCCTACAAACAGTGCATTATTAACTGTTTTTGGAGAATCTTTTTCTTCTTTATTTAACTCTTTCATTTTAGACTGAAGATCAATTAACTTATCAGTCGTATCTCCAACACTTTTTATTAATTGTCCTGCAACTTCATATGCTCTTGGATGGTCACTACCCTGTGCTACTTCAAGAATACCATTAAGTGCTTCTTGTCCTTTTTCAATCAAAGAATATAAATTTCCTCTTGAATATTCATAGTCAAGGGTAGAATCTTCCTTTTTTTCTACTTTTTCAATTTTGTTTTCTTTTGATGCATCAACAGGTTCCACATCTAAAAATTCATCTATTTCTTCAAACTTACTCATACGTCAACTCCTTTTGTAGGACTGAATGTTTTAAAGTCAGGTAAATCAAACCTCTGTTCACTAAATCCAAAGTCATCACCAACTTCAATAAGTGCATCATCTTGAGCATTTACTGCGTCAATTGTATCACCGTTTATATGAGTATCTATAGTTGTTCCATCTTCACCACGTTTTACTGTGATATGATTGCCATCAATTTCTTTGATAAACATAAGTTCACTACCGATTGCAATATAGGTGTCTACAACTAAACTTGATGTATCTTGAACTAAGAATCTCTTCTGTGTTCTTGTTATATCTTCAGCAAGTAATGTTACTCCATCATCATTATAATCTTTAAGTGCTCTTGGTGTTGCAACATATCTCTTAGATCTTGATGCAGTTTTAATATTGGTGCTGGTATTATAGTCAACATTGACTTTTCTAATAAGTCCAGAGGAAGAATCAGAAACAGGGCCAAACAAATAAGTTTTTGCTGTAAACCCTAAAGTATGAGTTATAACCCTTTTTTGATCATATCCACTGTCATAATTATCATCAAAGGTAACACTGTCTAGCACCATTGGTATATCTCTCTTCTCTCCAATTGCTTTAACTAAATCTACAGTTAAATTGAATGATGGTTGGAAGTATGGTAATATCTGCTCAATAATTTGTAGAGAATCTTCATTATATTGAGTCATTGCATATAACTTAAAACTTAAATTATAAGGAACTGGCATGAATACTTTTCTTGCACCCTTTGAACCATCCCTTGTCTTTGCTTTAAATGTTTGCATTGTTGAAACTTTTCTTGCAGGATCATATGATATTCCATCCATCTCAAATGCTAAACGAGGTAAAGTTATTGCAACTCTCTTTCTTAAATCTGGTTTCTGTTCTAGTCTTGCTAAAAACTTTTCTGTTGGGCCATAGGCAATTGGAACTCTTACAGTTGAAAATGCTCCACCTGAAGATGTCTGATGTTTAATGTCAATTTCATTAAAAAGAGTACCAAAGGCTATAATAGTCCTTCTGATTATTTCATGGTAATAATAGGTTCCTAACATATCTTAAACAGGACTTATCCAAACTATTTAGAAATCACCAAACGGAT
>VTLG01003842.1_pt1 | contig 11282 bp, 14 predicted proteins | sample 4694571 | NCBI WGS metagenome assembly VTLG01 (sample SAMN12604809, study PRJNA352737) | marine metagenome | biome: ENVO:00000447; feature: ENVO:00000209|ENVO:00000569|ENVO:01000036; material: ENVO:00002151; isolation source: viral sequences binned using virsorter ... | reverse complement strand
CAGGTGTATCAGTGACCCCCGTAACCTACTGATTAATCCAAAAATAAGACCTTATGTACTACATACTTATACTACACTAATGACTTGTCCTTGTCAATAATCATCGCAATTAATTTCTTCTTAGATAGATGAGTCCTAGTTCCCGCAAGCCCTTGTAACTGCCTACAAGTTAAATGTAGTAACAATTTGTAGTATCCCTGTCGTGGTTCAGGAGAACGATAAACAAAGAAACCACCAATCCAATCCAATAACCCTTTCACTCTACTGGCTTCGCTTCAACACGAATCGCAAGCTCTGGAGCGTTAATATTCACAGTCTCCACACTTTCCCCAACAACCTTCCCAAGAGAATCCAAAATCTGAGCCGCAGTCTGAAGCTGCCCCTTCCTTACAGCCTTCTCAAACAACTTAACCCTCATACTCTGCAACCTCGCAATCATATTCTCCCTATCCTTCTGCCAATCCTCATCATTCCACGCATTAACCTGCCTCCAATCAAACCAAGCCGTCTGCTCACAAACTCCCTCCTTCGCAGCATGGTCTAAAACCAACTGCCTCACAGTCAATCCCTCCAACTGCCTCTTATAAAGTCGATGCTGCCTAGCCTTAACAACCAACGCCGCAGACCTCCCAGGATTCTTTTTCTTTTTAACAACACCAGAATCCCCTGGAACGAGCGCATCACCGATGCCCCCTAAAATAGCTTCAGCCACAGACAGAAACACATACTACTAAAACGATAATAACCTCCAAAATGATAAATAGTCGATAAACACGGGGGTAAAGGTACAAAAAATGATTACTATGTAGTACATGACCGTAAAAACAAAACCCCTATCTTTACGTTGGGCACAGGGCCAAGTCTTCAATAATAAAAAGCGTTTTCGTGTCTTAGTCGCAGGTCGCCGCTTCGGAAAATCATACCTCTCCTGCATCGAACTCCTCAGAGCAGCAATATCCAGACCAGGAGAAACCTACTTCTACTGCGCTCCCACCTACCGCATGGCAAAAGACATCGCCTGGAAAGAAATGAAGAAACTTGTCCCAAGAGAATGGGTCAAATCCAAGAACGAAACTGACCTAAAGATCGAACTCATCAACGATTCGATGATCGAACTAAAAGGAACCGAAAACGCTATGGCCCTCCGTGGTCGAAGCCTCGCAGGTGTAGTTCTAGATGAAGCCGCCTTCATGGATTCCGAGGTTTGGTTCCAAGTCATCCGACCCGCCCTAGCAGACAAACAAGGTTGGGCACTCTTCATTTCCACACCCGATGGCACGGCAAGCTGGTTTTACGACTTATGGTGCTACGTCCCAGATGACCCCACGGGCGAGTGGAATCGCTGGAGTTATACTACAATAGACGGGGGAAACGTCCCAAAAGAAGAGGTCGAAGCAGCAAGAGCACAACTAGACGCTCGAACATTCAAACAAGAATTTGAGGCCAGCTTCGAGAATCTCACGGGTCTCGTTGCAGTCTCATTCTCCGATGACAACATCTCCACAGATGCAAAAGATATTTCCATCGCCCCTCTACTTTTAGGTGTTGACTTTAACGTGGACCCAATGTCAGGAATATGTGCTGTTAAAGACGGGGAAAACTTGTATGTGTTTGACGAAATCATGCTCACAGGTGGGGCAACCACATGGGACTTTGCAGAAGAAGTCACCCGCAGATATGGCGTGGATCGTCGAGTAATAGCATGTCCTGACCCCACGGGCGGAGCCAGAAAAACTGCTGGAGTTGGAGCAACTGATCATAGTATTTTACGAAGAAGTGGGTTTAACGTGTCTGCCCCTAAAGCCCCCTGGAAAATTCGGGATAAAATAACCTCTGTCAACACAGCTCTATTCGATGCAACTGGAACCCGAAGAACATTTATTCATCCACGCTGCAAAGAATTAATAAAATCTCTTAGAACTTTGACGTATGCACCAAACACGGGTCTACCTAATAAAAACCTTGGTGTTGATCATGCTTTTGATGCTTTCGGGTATTTATGTCTTCAACAATTCAATTTGGCAAAACCTGAGACTTTAGGGCAGACTGGTTACAGAATTTACTAGGGGAAAATGAAAAAGTCTGCTGGAACGAAGAGATGTGAAGGATACTTAGCTAAAGTACGGGGAAGTAAGAAGCCTAAAAAAGCTTCTACTAATAAAACCAAAGCTAAGAGCAAGTAATCATGTCACTTACTGACGAACAGTTAGATGCAATTGAAGCAGTGAAGGGGAAGAGAAATCCTGCTTTATGGGATCCTAGATGTCAACAGTATATGGATAATAAATCAAAACCTTCTAAGAAAAACGCTGTAAAAGTAGACAGTACAAGTTAGACTACGTTAAATAGTCTATTTCAGTTTAACTCATGGCTTTCTATCGTGGCGAAGAAGGCTCCGTAAAGTTCAAAAACGCAGCAGGAACTACGGAAGCAGTTGTTTCTACAACAGGATGGAGTCTTAGTGTTTCCAAGGACACTTTAGATTGCACTGCTCATGGAGCGACATCACGTAGTTACGTTGGATCTTTGATTTCTGGTAGTGGATCTGTTGATTTCTTGTATACAGCAGCTTCAGGTAATGAAACTGCCAATTTACTTACTGATGTTTTAACAACAGAAGATGCTGCTGATGCTCAATTTGAACTGTTTTTAGACACTTCAGGCTCTAAAAAGGTAAGTTTTAGTGGGATTGTTACAAGTGCTGACTTTGGTACTACCGTAGGTGATCTTCAATCAATTTCTGTTAGTTTCCAAACATCTGGAGCAATTACCTCTGCTGCTTAAGTTAGGGCCATTTATTAAAAGGAAAGAACCGTGACGTACTCCGTTCCTGGCCCAATTCGTACCAGTATTACCAGTTCCACCAGTGTAGGTGGTTCTGATAGTCCATTTACTCGCACCCGTGCAGTAATGGACATGGTAAAGGGGTGGGAAATTATGAAGGCCGTTACAAATGGAACCGAGTATTTAAGAGATAATTCAGAAGCTTTTCTTCCTCTTGAGCCACGGGAGGACTACACAGCTTATTTATCTAGGGTAAATCGAGCAGTATTTTCACCATATACGCAGCGATTAATTAGAGCAGCAACAGGTTTAATAATGAGGAAACCTATTACTTTAATAGGTGATTCATATTGGACTGATATTTTTGCTAAAGATGTTGATGGTTGTGGATCGGACTTAGACGAATACGCAAGAAGGGTGCTTATTTGTTCTTTGACTTATGGTCAGAGTCATATTTTAGTTGATTACCCTGCACCAACAGGGGCATTAACTCTGGCAGAAGAAAGAGCGCAAAACAGAAGGCCATATTGGATAGAGATTGATCCTACTAATATTTATGGTTGGAGACTAGATCGAGAAGTTAATTATGGCAGCTTGATACAGGTGAGAATTGCTGAAAAGGCTGTTGTACCATCAGGAGAATTTGGTGAACAGGTATTTGATCAAGTTAGGGTGATCGAACCAGGGAAATACCGTGTTTATAGGAAGGTTTCACCTAAAAAAGATCTAATAAATCTGCAAGATAATACGTATGCGAGTAATTTCGATGGCCCAGAAAACGAAAAAGACTACGAATTAGTTGATTCTGGGGAGTTTTCGTTAGGTGAAGTACCCTTAGTCAGTGTTTATTCGGGTAAGACTGACACTTTGGCAAGTAAGCCACCGTTATTAGATATTGCTTATTTGAATTTGGCACATTTCCAACGTCAAGCTGATTTAATTCATAGTTTACATGTAGCTTCTCAGCCAATGTTGGTGTTAGAGGGATGGGATGATCAAACGAAGGATATGAGTATTAGTGTTAACTATGCGATGGCGACTCAACCTGGAAATAAGGTGTATTATGTCGAACCAGCAAGTAGCGCATTTGAAGCACAAACAAATGAGGTGCAGGAATTACAGCTTCAAATGGCAACTCTAGGAATTAGCACATTATCTCAGCAGAAATTCGTAGCAGAATCAGCAGATGCCCGCCGATTGGATCGTGTTGACACAAATTCAATGCTTTCGATGGTTTCTCTTGAGTTAGAGCAAAAATTACAGAAGGTGTTTAATTTATCGGCTGATTATTTAGGAATTGAGCCACCTGAAGTCAAAATTAGTCGTGATTTTGATATTGAAAGGTTAATTGGGCAAGATGTAACAGCCTTAACCTCTTTATTTGATCAAAAAGTAATTGATCGAGAGGAATTTAGGGAAATATTGGTTCAAGGTGAAGTTTTACCTAACGCAAACGAGACTGAAACGGTTTAATACACTACAATAGTAGTAACTTTTCATTTCTACTATGCCTTCCATAAATATGGACAACGGTGTAACAGCAGAAGAGTTAGAAGCTGCAATTGCGGCTGAAAACTGCCCTGTTACTCCTGCTCCTAAAGCGGAAACTCCTGCTCCAAAAGCAAAAGCTTCAAAAACTGAATCTAAACTTTCTGAATAAACATGGTTGAAGAACAAGTCATACAGCCTGAGTCTGTGACTCCTGCTGAACAGCCCGTGGCTGAGACTCCAGCTCCACAAGCACCCAACCTTGACAGTGTTAAGGCCGAATACGAAAGTAAAATTTCTGCTTTGGAGGCAAAAATCGCTGAAGAAGGCGAAAAGTTTAAAGGCATCAAGACTAAATTAGATGATGTCTATAAGAAACAAGATGACCAAAGGAAGCAAAAGCTAGAAGATCAAGGGCAATGGAAAGACCTATGGGAAGAAGCCAACAAAACAGCCCAAGAAAAAGACGTACAAATAAACACTTTAAATGAAGAATTGAAGCAATTAAAGTCCTCTACTGAAGCTGCAAACATTAAGACTTCAGCACTTTCAGCTATCAGTAATTCTGGTGCGGTAAATGCTGAACAAATGTTATCGTTGCTTCAAGATAGACTTAAGAGGAATGATAACGGTGACGTTGTTGTATTGAATGGAGGCGTTGAACAGGACTTAGGAACTTATATAGGGAACCTAAAAAATCCTGGTAGTGGATGGGAACATCACTTCAAACCTAGCTCTGCGGCAGGGATGGGTGCTAAACCTTCTCCTACATCAAATGTCTCGCCAGGTATGCTTAATCCCTGGAAAGAAGGTAGTATTAACATAACTAGGCAAATGGCCCTAGAATCTACCGAGCCAGATCTTGCAGCCGTGCTGAAGAAGGAAGCTCAAACTGGTTAACTCTGTGAGTTAGCTACCGAGTCTGTGACTTGGACTTCGTTAAATAATCCCCGTTAATTGAAATGGCTGCTCCGTTTCAAAATTATTCTGGCGGTGTCCTTCTTGCGGACATCGTAAAAAGAAATAATCTGTCTCGCTATGTCAGTGAGGCAATTAAAGAACGCAGTTTATTCGTCAAGAGTGGTGCTGTAGTTCGTAACTCTCTTCTTGATTCAAAAGAAGGTGGTACACGTATTCAAGTTCCTGAGTTCAACCCTGTTGCACCTACTGAAGAGGTGATGACTGGTGCGGCTAACTGGGGAACATCAACTGCTGGTTACTTAACACCACAGAAGATCGGAACAGGCACTCAAATTGCATCAATCATCCACAGAGGTTTTGCATACGCTGTTGATGACGTTGCTGTTTTAGCTGCTGGTGAAGATCCAATGCTTCACATTCGCAACCAGCTTGCAGATGCAATCAACAAGTTAAATAGCCAAAGACTTTTCTATCAGCTTCACGGTTTATTCGGTACTGCTTTAAGTGGTAACGCATTAGACCTTGGTAAAGCTGCTGGTTCTGGTGCTGCTGAAGCTAACTATTTGACAGGTTCAAATGTAGCTCAAGCCCGTGCATTACTTGGAGAGCGTGGTGATGAGTTAGACACTCTAATTGTTCACCCAAATGTTGGTTTCTACCTCTATCAGGTAGGACTATTAACCTTCTCAACTTCTTCACTAACTTCTGGTGGAGCTGTTACATGGGGTGGTGGTGGAGCTGGTATTGATGCTAGAAGCATCGGTCAGTTTGCTGGCTTGAATGTGATCATGGATTCTCAGGTGAACGCAGTTCAGCCTGGTTCTTCTGGTCACATCAAGGAGTACTACTGCTACTTGGTTAAGTCTGGAACAATCCTTGAAGGTGTTCAGCAAGATCTACGCATTGAAGCAGATCGCAACATCTTATCTAAGCAAGATGTTCTATCAGTTGACTACCATACTTGCTATCACGTAATGGGTACTAAGTGGGGCAATGCTGCTGACAACCCAACCAATAGTGTTCTTGGTAATAAGGACAACTGGACAGCGACTTATGACATTGATCTAATTCCTGCCGTTCAGTTAACAGTCAACACTCCACTAGACACTTCAACTCTTTGATTTATACTTAATTCGGAGAGAAGTCGAAAAGCCCTCATCATTTATTTGGTGGGGGTTTTTTATGACGCTACAATATAGAGGAAATGTATTTTAAGGATTGTGGCTGCAACTATCGTTGCCACGTTGAAGTCAGCAACAGCTAATAGCTATGTGACTTTAGCTGAAGCAAACACTTATTTTGAAACCGTCCCAGATTCATCAACTTGGGATAACAAGACTGACGATCAAAAGAATCGAGCATTAATATCCGCTACTCGTTGGATTGATAGTTTCAATTTTTACGGAGATCGTTGTGATGAAGGGCAAGCATTAAAGTGGCCCAGAAACAATTACGAAGTTGACAATGTAGAACTCGCTTGCACCTCTATCCCCGCAGGCATTAAATACGCACAATACGAGTTAGCAAAAGCATTAGCAAATGAAACTGATGCTATGACTGGGAATAAAGGTACAGATGGAAACTATGAACAAGTTGAGATGGGAGGCATAAAGATTAAGTACAATACTGATAGTCAGGGAGTAGGATCTACCAACAACATTATGGATGTCTACCCCTGGTTACAGAGTTATCTAGGAGCCTACATGTTAGGTGGTGCTGGTAATTTTCAAACGAGAGTTGTTAGAGGTTAATTATGGCAGGATCACTCGACACACTACTAAGATCAGCAGCTAAAAATGTAGTGGCAGAGCTAGGTTCTGCCCTAGACACAAAGATAACCTATAAAGTAATAACTGCTGGAACGTATAACAAAAATACTGGTAGAATTGGTACTTCTTCTACCTCTTACACAGATATAAGTGCGCCGATTGAGTTTATTGAATCTAGTAAAGAAGACGGTAGACAGGTTAACAGAGCCACTATTTACATAGACCCTTCTATTATTGGAGATAGTCAACCTAAAACATCTGATGAGATATTTGTAACTTTTGAAGGGCAGTCTGTAGCTACAAAAATAGAGAATATAGTGACTTATGGAGGTGGGCAAAACTACCTTTACGTTATTGAGGTGATGTTCTAATGACTCTTGTAAAAGCTAGAGCTGCTATAGAAGATGCTATAGAAGACGCAGTACTTAATGATCATCCAAGATTAAACATCTTGTACGACAATGTTCCCTTAAGTGACACCGCACCAAATCAAGAATTTTTGATGGTAAGTATTGATTTTGAGCAAGCAACAATGCAACCTCAAGGTGATGCAATTACCTTCTACAGAGCATCCGTAACATGCGGAGTGTATGTACCTTTCGACCAAGGTTCTTCTAGGACATCTGCTATTTCAGAGTCTTTAATAACAGGTCTTACAAATGTAAACAAATCAACCTACGTTGATAAGCACAAAGTAAGTCCGAAAGTAACCCAAATAGCAGGACCAACATCAATTAGAAGAGATGACAGGGAAACCCACTACATCGGAGTAGTTACATGCGATTTTACAGCTAATGGCTAAAGCTAAAGATATAAAGCACCTAGCAAGTGACTTAAAAGTAGTTATGGAAAATGCTAAAAGAGAGGCTGCCTCCCAGATACACTTCTCTCTGCAATACAGAAGTCCTTGGTGGACAGGTACATTCAATAGATCTTGGGTAATAAGCCAAACACCTGTAGAGCCAACAAAAGAAAGAGAAATAACTGGTCCGTGGAATAAAGTTAAGCCAATAAGAAAGCCACCTAAATTTCAGAAAAACATACCCCCAACTTCTTTATCAAAATCCTTGTATATAGGAAACGAAGTAGAATATGCGGGTTTTGTTGTGGGGCAAGCTAGGTGGAATGGAAAATCCTACTATGAACATTCACAGGATAAAAATATAACGCCAAGACCTAAGAAATATGACTGGTTTCAGATTTACTGGAAAACAGGAAGGATGCTAAAAGATTTAGATAACGGATTTAATAAGGCAGGGTTTAATGTAGTGGGCTAGACTATATTACAGTAGTATTTAATTAGTTTATGTCAAAAGTTCGTGCCATAGACAAGCTTAAAAAAGCTTTTAGTACCGAAGAACGGAGTAGTTACTCCATTTTTAAAGGGTCTGATCTTGTATTAAAGATCTATTGGACACCAATAACTATTGCTGATAGAGACGCTATAAACAATACACTAAAAGCAATGAACAAGGGCCAAGAGGAGGGAAACCTGGACTTCGCTCTTCAAGTAATAGTTAAAAAAGGTCTTGACGAAAATGGTGATCGCTTATTTAGTGATGCTGATCTTCCTTCCTTACGAAGAGAAATCCCATTAGCAGTATTGCTAGACATTATGGGCAAGATGCAGGAGTTGGGGGATGAGGTTGACCCAGATGCCGTAAAAAGCGCATCTGAAGGAGAATAACTACCTTTTTCTTCAGTTTGTCATCGCTGAAAAGCTAGGGTACACCTTGTCTGAATTAAGACAACGAATGAGCACAGAGGAACTCTATACCTGGAGCGCATACTTATCCCTTAAATCTGATAGAGAAGAAGAGGCATACGAAAACGCTAGAAAGCAAGCTCAGTTTAAGAAGGTACGCTAAGATAGAAATATTTAGCGTAAATAGTCGTGGCAGCTAATTACAAAGTAAATATCGAGCTAGATACTAAAAAGTTAGATGCACAGTTAAAGGACTTAGGTGTAAAAGTAGACGCAGTAGGTAAAACAAGAGCAGGAACAGCTAAAAAGGTATTAACTGAAGAGCAAAAATTACAAAAAGAGCAAGAAAAGCAGTTAAATGAGCAGATAAAGATACTAAATACAAAAAATGCAACTGCTGCAAGTGCTAACAAGGCTTTAAAGTTAAACAGGAAGGGAAGGAAAACTCAGACGCAAATAAACAAACTACTACATATAGAAAAGAACTTAACTGGAGACAATCTAAAGAAACAGAAGATAGAAAAGTTAACTGCTGATTATAAGTTAAAGGTACATCAAAGAAAATTAGATGCTCAGGTAAAGGAAAATAAGATAAGTCAAAAGACTATAAAAGTAGATAATGACGTTAATAAAGTCCTAAAAGAAAGGGTAAGAACTTTAGGCCAAATAATTAAACTTAGACAACTGGGTAATAAATTCGGTGCTCTTGGTGCAGACTTAGATGCTCTTAATGCTCTTAATACAAGAGGCCCAGGGGGAAGTCCACTGGCTCTTCCTAGTTCTGAGATGCTTGAAGCCAGGGTAAAATCGACTGGTCAGAGAGGTGGTTTCGCAGGAGGCGCAAGAAGTGGAGGAATTGGAAGTATGTTTAGTGGTTTCAACAGAGGAGCCGCTTTAAGCAGTGCAACCATAAGTGGTGCTTTTCCATTGCTATTTGGGCAAGGACCAGTCTCAGCATTAGGTGGTGCGATAGGTGGTGGACTCGGAGGAGGGCTTGGCGGTCAGATGGGTGGTTTTGCAGGTGGTTTAGCAGGTACAACTATTGCTACTGGTATAGCTCAATTCACTGGTTCAGTAGCCAATTTAGGAAAAGCTCTGAATGAAAATACAAAAGACGTAGCAGCATTATCTGAAGCACTCGGTATAACAGGAACAGAATTTGAAAAGAATTTAAAAACCTTAGAAAAATTAGGAGGGGAGGAAGCCGCTTTTGAAGCAGCAAGAAGTAAAATGATTAACTTGGTAGGTCAACAAGGAGTAGATGCACTAAGTAAATTTGGTAAAGGTACAACTGAATTGGCTAATCAATTTACGATAGCTATGACGCAAATGAGAGCTTCCTTTGCCAGTGCCTTCGGTAATACAGGTGTAGGGCAAGGTATATCAAATAGACTTAAGGCAGCAAACTTACAAAGACAAGCAGCAGTATCCACAGACCCAGAAGTAATTAGGGCCAGAAAGTTAGCGACTGGTTTAGGCAAAGCTAATTGGCGAAGAACAGAGGAGGAAAGGGCACTTATAAAAGCGAATCCAGGTATATCTTGGGACCAAGCGAAGAAAGGTGTAGAAACTGCTCAAGTAGCGGCTAATGAAAGATCAGCTAAAGCAGCAGAGGAAAAAATACTTGCAGATGTACAAGCTCAGAGAGTAGCGAATATAGATAAGGAAATACTTTTACTAGAAAAAGGTGTCGGTATGACTGAGATGGAGTTTGAGGTAGAGACTAAGATAATGGAAATAAAGAAGGAGGGGGAAATACAGGATGAAGCAGCTATCAGAGCAAAACTTGAAAAGTTATACAAATTAGAGGAAGAAAGGGATCTGACTAAAGAAATAGAGGAGTCTTATGAGCGTATGACAGAGACCATAGTTAATGATTTAGGAGAGGGTATAAAAGGATTAATTAAAGGAACTTCTACTTTAAATGACGTATTAAATAGTGTTTTAGACAAAATGATAGATGCAGCATTGAATATGGCGTTGTACGGAAATATGGCAGGTAGCTTCACTAAGGGTGCTGGCTTCTTAGGCGCAATATTTGGTAGAGCTTCAGGAGGTCCAGTAAAAGGTGGTTCTCCCTATGTAGTAGGGGAAAAAGGACCAGAATTATTTGTACCTAATTCACATGGAAACATCGTTCCAAACAATGAAATGGTAGGAGGAGCAAATATTGTGGTCAACGTAGATGCTTCTGGCTCGTCAGTTCAAGGAGACGGAGGGCAAGCAGAAGAATTAGGAAGTATGCTGGCAGCAGCAGTTCAAGCTGAAATTGCTAATCAGCAACGACCAGGAGGACTCTTAGCAGGTACACGTTAATGGCAACATTTCCTTCAATTACTCCGCAATATGGAGTTCAAAAAAGATCAGCACCTAATAAACGTGTGGTTCGTTTTGCTGATGGTTATGAACATCGAATTTTATTCGGGCTGGACGCACATACAAATCCAAAAGTTTATTCTTTAAAGTTTGCAGTATCAGAAACAGATGCAGACACCATAGAAACATTTTTAGACGCAAGAGCATTAGATCAAGCTAGTTTTGATTTTACGCCACCTGGAGAGGACTCAGCTTCTAAATTTGTTTGTGAGTCATGGAGTAAATCTATTCCTTATCTA
>VTLG01006719.1_pt1 | contig 11284 bp, 8 predicted proteins | sample 4694571 | NCBI WGS metagenome assembly VTLG01 (sample SAMN12604809, study PRJNA352737) | marine metagenome | biome: ENVO:00000447; feature: ENVO:00000209|ENVO:00000569|ENVO:01000036; material: ENVO:00002151; isolation source: viral sequences binned using virsorter ... | reverse complement strand
TATTGAACTTTAACTCTGAAGAATTTGTTCCTAAATCTGCAATAGGAGAAATTATTAACAGTGCAGCTTCTAGAGGTGCAAAAGCTGGAGAAGCTAGAACATTAGCAAGCCTTCAAAATTCACGTAGCAGAAGGAGCAACATAGGATTATGAGTTTTGTAGCATTAACTAATTTTATTACTGTCACCAAATTTGACGGTACAAATCCAAATAAAACAGGAACAGCTTTTAGCCCTTACAACAAATTTCAAAATGGTAAACACGGTGTAGTTAGTTCACATAATTATCTTTCATTTCTTTATCAAGGAGCTGCTAGAAATAGATCAGGTGACAACATGACCTCTTCGTTGATTCTTGCCAACAGCGAGATAAGTATGAATTATGCAATTGAAGCAGTACAAGAGAAATATCACATAAAAGTTGAAACTTGGCTTATGACAAATGATTTTGCACAGCAAACAAAATTAACAGAGGAGCAATGGTTAGCTTCTTCTCTGTCATACGATCCAGAATCAATTGAAGTTATTCTTTCTTCTGCTATTGATGCTGTTGGTGCTTCATCTCCTGATCGTGTTTTAACTCAAGAAATTGTTGGCCATTTACCTGTAACAGGTTCATTACAAAACAGGTGAAACCACATCAATTAATTGGTCTTCCTTATCGTTTAGGTGCTGATCCTGTAAAACATAAAGCTGGTGATTGCTTATCTTTGGTTCGTACAGTATTAGCAAATTATGGTTTTATTGTTCCAAAAGGACAGCGTGATTGGTATCGAAGATTAAGGAAAAAAGACTATAGTATCTTTTTTGAAGAATTAAATAGGTGGGGAGTTGAATCACCCCCTAAACTAGGAACAATTGGTCTTTGCAAATCAGAAGATGGTTATGGCATGGCTGCGTTTTACGAGGACGGATGGCTAAGTTACCAAAAGACATTAGGAGGCCAGGTGGTGATTTGGTTGCCCCTAAACGCCCTCATGGTCGAAGGCTGTTATTACCAGCAGAAGTAGAATTTTGTGAATTATTAAAATGTACAGAAGATGAATATTGGGATTTTGTAGATACAACTGCTGCTTACAACGGAACAAGACCTGAAGGATATGAATTAATTCCTGATATAAGAAATGAAGTTTTAACTGCTATTGGAATAACAAAAGCAACTTTAGTTCAATTAGGAATTGCTGTTGCTGCTGCAACTGTTTCATACCTGTTAACCCCTAAACCAAAGGAACAAAAGCAGGGTGGATCAAGGAGAACTGCTGACTCTGTTGGTAATAAAAGATTTGCTCCACAAGCTTCTTTTGATTCAATCCAAGAATTAGCAGTATTAGGTGATGCAATACCTTTGATCTTTACCAATACATCAGAAAAAGCAGGTTTTGGAGGAATAAGAGTTAATAGTCAATTGCTTTGGTCTCAATTCCTAAGCATGGGTAAATATCAACAATTAAAAGTTTTAGCGTTATTTTCTTTAGGCAAGTTAGGTTTAAAACCAGAATATGCAGGGTTTGCAATAGGTGACACGCTTTTAAATACTTATAATTCTCATAAAGTAGGAGTTTATTTTAAAGATAACGGTGGAAGGTTTTCTACAAATGAAAGATACAGTGAATCTGATTTAGTAGCCTCAACAAGGCATGACGATCCATTTGTCTTGCAGGTTCCTGATACGCAAGAAGGAACATCTGGAGCTTCTGATTTAAATCAAGCTTTTAGTGGTGCAAGAAACCCTACGACACAAGTTGCCTTTGGTGTTTTTGCCCCTGTTCCTAATGCTCAAATAGTTAAATTACCTTATGAATTAGTTGTTTCTGTTAGAGGTACATCTAAAGAAGCAGGTTGGGATAATGCAAGAAAAAGAAAAAAGATTGAATATGCACATTGGCCTACAAGATGTGGAGTTGTAGAAGTAATAAGGAATGGATCAAGACAACCTCGAACAACTACAAATGCTATTGATGGAGCTGTTGGAGATATTGTTGTTTATCAAATAGTAGGAAAAGATAGTGGGATAGCAAACGCTCTACAGAGAAAATATGATACAAACCCAAATGAAGAAGGTTATCAAGAAGATCCTTCTGTTCATAACTTTGATGCTTGGGGTTACAAGCCTCATGGAGTTGATGATATAGACAGCATGACAACATCAATTAGAGAAAATGTTGATGCTTTATTTGCTAAAGGAGAACAATATTTATTTGGAACAGCTTTAATGCAATGTATTGAAATCTCTGATCCAATTCCTTTTAGAATTGAGTTTGGGAAAAACTATAAATTTAAAATAATAGAAGCTGGAAAAATAGATATTCCTGTTTCAGGGGCAACTTTGGGAACTCATTGCAATAACCCTGATTGGGTTGACCCAGGTTCAGGACAAAACAAAACAGAAAGATATAGTTTAAGTGATACAACTCCTATTCTTTATAAACAAAAACTTAGTGGTATTGAAAATTATGGAAGAGGTCAAAACGATTTATATCATGGACATGATATTTATACATGTCAAAGAATAGCGTTTGCAACTGTTTCTAATAATAGAGATTGTGATGTAACTGAAATAGGAATTAAGTCAAAAGTATTTAAGCAAATGCGTTTTTCTAATGTTAATAGTCAACCTGGGCAGAAAGCATTAGATCGTGCCTATAACGATAGAACCCATGTTCAATTAGGACAAGTTGATAGATACTTACCTCGTATGTCTTTCTTTATGTTGCAAGTAAGAAAGATTGGTCAAACTATTTGGCATGACATGAAAAATGGAGTGAAAACTAGCCATACAGGATTGTTTGCTATTAGAGGTAATTCACCTGAATTTCAATACAATTCAATTGCTATTCAACAACAAAAAGGACAATTTGAATATAGATTTAAACCTTATCCTGGCAATTATTTTACTAGAGGTAATAACTTTGGGAAACAAGTAAACGTCCTAATGCCTTCTACTGATGATCAGCATAGAACTTTACAACATTACTCTTCTGATATTTCAGGCGTTGGGTCGTTTAATGTTTTATTCTCAGGAAATGAAACACAAACTATAAATGAAGATGATGTTTATATTAGTAATACTGAATGGAATATAGAAGCTTCAACAAGAATAAAAGATGGATTAGTTAGTGCTGTAAGTTTGCCAAATACTTCTGCAACAGAATGGAAAAGTGATGCTAATTTTGATGGAAGAGCTTCTACTTTAGATTGGGTTTCACAAGGAATAATTAACAACGATGGATGGAGAATAAAATATAACGATCCAACCACTAATATTTATGTTCCAGATGGTCAGTATGTTTGGAATCTTTATCCTATTAATGGTGGAATAGATGCAAGACAAACACCTGGAGGAGACCCTGGCCCTGGAGTAGGGAATTGGCAAAAAGTATTTTTTATACATAACAACATTAAATATAAACCTGCTCAAAATGCTGCGGGAGGGCATCCTGGCCCTGGAAATGGTTTGTATTATTTATTTTATGTTGAACAATACAATAGACAATTAGTAGCCCCAACTCCATTTTTTAGTGGGGTTGTAGATATTATTCACGATGGTTATGTAGGAAGAGGTCAAGCTGGCACGTTAAAAGTAAATTTAACTGTTTATAGAAACAAAGATGCTAGTAATAATTGGGGTGACAAATACCATGTTTTATGGAGCATAGATCCAAACAATAGAGGTGTTGGATACGATCAAGCTCATTCCATAGAAGGTTTATATATTCCTAATACTGTTTCAGGTGTTGGGCAAATCTTACCAAGTAGGATTCAAGTTGTTTTAACAGTTGGTTCTGTTGAAATTGATGTTCCTGGTAAAGATTTAAATCGTTTTGATGTTATAAAAGATTGGAATATTTATGAAGGTGACGTAAACAGTAACAAGAATGAACCAGAGCACCAAATCTGCTTTGTGAATGAGATTGTTAATGCAGAGCCTAACGGAGAAGCAAAATATACAGATTTAGCTTATGCAGGTTTAGTTATTAATAGCTCAAAAGAATGGACAAACTTTAGTCAATTTTCTGCTTACTTTAAACAAGGAATAGAAATAGAAAGATTGATTACATCTGGAACTGGTGCATCTAATTTGTTCCCTGAAATTGCGTATGCGTTGTTAACAAGTTCAAATATAGGTGCAGGCGAACTGGTTGGAACTGTTTCTGTTGATAAGGATTCTATGACGGATGCAGCTAGATTCTGTAAGGCTAATGACTTTTTCTGGGATGGTGTTATTTCATCAAAGTTAAATTTAAGAGATTTTATATTTGAACATGCTGGATATTGTTTGCTCGATTTTACAATTATTGGAGGTAAGTTTAGTCTTAAACCTTCCGTTCCTATTAACGGTAATAATGAAATTGATAAGACTCAAAAACCAGATGTAAAATGCTTATTTACTGATGGCAATATTAGTGATTTACAAGTTAGTTTTTTAAGTCCAGAAGAAAGACAATTATTTAGAGCTGCTGTTTTATTTAGAAAAGAAACAGAAAATGGATTCCCTGAAACTAAATCTGTTTTAGTTCAATCTGCTTTTGGAACAGTTACAGATCCTATCGAAACCTTCGACATGTCTGGTTTTTGCACTAGTTCAAAACAAGCAATTACCTTTGCAAAATACGCTATTAATTTAAGACGCTTATCAGATCATGGAATTAGTTTTAAAACAGCTCCTCAATATATTCAGCATCTTGGCCCTGGTGATTATTTCCGTTTAGTTTCAGAAGTAACTCACACTAGCCGTTTCAGAAATGGTGCGAAATTAGATGATGGAACAATTGTTAGTAAAGATGATATGACTGGATCTGAATCTGTTTATTATTGGGAACCAGGTACAGAAGGAATAAAACCTGTAGATAATGGAACAGTTACATTATCTCAAGTTCCAAATGGTTCTTTATTTACTGTTAAAAATGCAACGACAGAAAATAAAGTTTACAAATGTGAAACCATTTCTTATGCAGAAGATGGGTTAATTGACGTGTCTGGTAGCTATGCTCCTACTGAAGCAACTACTGGAGTCCTTTCTGTCTTGCAGAATTGGGATACTCAATTTACTGTTCAAGAGGATTAATTAATGGCAACTGCAAGAGCTTTTCCAAGCATTAAACCAACTTCCAGAAGTTACACCCCTGGAAATTATCCAAGTACAAACTTTGAATCTTTGGATGGCACGAAAACACATATTCGTTATGGAAATAAAAGAGTTAATGCAACATTGAGCCTTGGTTTTTCAAATATCACTGATGCTGATGCTGCTTTGATTTTGGCTAATTATGAAAATGTAAATTCTGATTGGGATTATGTAACTTTTGCGTCTGCAAGTGGAACAGCAGGAGTAGGTAGCACAACTCTTTCTAATTACTTTAAAGAGGATGGATCAGGTTTAAAATGGCGTTATTCTGGGCCTCCTTCTGTTACAAGTACCTTTAAAGGTATGAGTAATGTGAGCTGTAGTTTTGTTGCTTGCCTAGATGCCCCTTAGAATAAACACAACGTTTTGATTTTTTAGGTCGTGGCTTTTTATAGCGGAAAAGATGGACAGCTTTTTATTGACGGCGATAAAGCCGCCAAAGTTCAATCTTGGTCTTTTTCTAGTTCACAAGCTGTTCTTGAAACAACTTCTTTAGAGGACACTGATAGAACAATTGTTCAAGGTGTAAGAAGTTATAGCGGTAGTGCAAGACTGTTTTACTATCAAGCTTCTGCTGCTGCTGGTGGAGATGTTTCAGACTTGATTGCTAAATGTATTAAAGCTGGCAGTAGTGCGGGTGACGGAACGGCTGATGCCTCTACTGCTGCAACCTTAAAACTTAAAATTGTTGATGGTTCTGCTAATGGTCGTTTTATTACTTTCTCAACTTTAATTACTGGAATATCAATGAACAGTGCCGTTGGTGAAGTTTTAAGTGCTGATATTAGTTGGGAATCAAATGGAGCACCTACAGAAGTATCTATCTAAATCATGGGTGTTTATTTTGGGCAATCGGGTGAAATAGCCCTTAAAAGAGATGCGCTTCAAGCTGCTTTGCAGACGAAGTTAGATCCTTTTGATGTGAACACCTCGACAAAGAGATTTAGTGTCTGGTGATGAAGTAGAAATTGAAACGGTTGATGGTTCAACACTTGAACTTGTTAATGGTCACAGTTACCCAGATGGCAAGTGGTTTATCAATGTTGACCCTATGGGTGGGATTCGTTTATATGACACATTTCCTAAAGCAATAGAAGGATTACAGACAAACGCTTTAACTCTTGTCACTCCTAGTGCAGCAAAAGATGTTTTAGTAAGGACTCGAAATGAAAGGTATAGGCATGTTGCAAATGTTCGAGATTTTGAAATGACAACGAGTAGGGAGCAAGTTGATTTAACAAACCTTGGAGATGAATTTAGAAATCAATATGAAGCAGGATTAATTAGCGGTCAAGGAACAATGAGTTGCATTTGGGAGCATAGTTATGACACAGGAGATAGAAAGAATGAATATGGCAGCGATCCAGAATTTCCTTTTTATCTTGCTCAGTTAATCGTTAGGACACAGCAAGGATCAGATTTTGATGGTCTGTTTTACATTTATCGTGATCCAAATAACTCTGCTAAAAACGTTTATTACGAAGCAAATTGCATTATTACTAATGTTGCTGTAAGTGTTACTCCTGCGGAAGTTATTGAGACTAGAGTTGAATTTATAACCAATGGAGTTATTCGATTAAAGACTGGTGATACGGCTGGTTATCTATTACAGGAAAATTCAGATAAGGTTCTTCAGGAAGATGAAAGTCCCATATTGCTCGAACAGGTTTAAACTATTGCTAATGGTTTTTAGTTCGTAGTCAATGGCTGATCTACAGATAAGCAATCTGCCTGCCTTAGCAGAAGCAGGTATTCAAGCAACTGATGTATTGGCCCTTGCTGATCTAAGTGCAACTGAGACAAAGAAAGTAACAGTAAAAGATTTAGTAGCTGCTGCTGTAGCACTTTTAGATTCTGGAGATATTCCTGCTGCCAAAGTTGCAACGCCTTTTGCTGCTGATGCCGTAGCGACAGCAACGATTGAGAATTTGGCTGTAACTGCTGCCAAGATTGCTAACTCAACTATTACTGCAACGCAGATAGCAGACGCAACGATAACTGGAGCGAAATTAGCTAACGATACTGTTACTGCTACTCAAATAGCTGCAAATGCTATAACTGCTTCTGAGCTTGCTGATGATGCTGTAGATACTGATGCTATTGCTAATCTTGCTGTTACTAATGCCAAGATTGCTAATGCAACAATTGCTTATGCAAAATTAAATATTGCTGATGGAGATATTGATGGAGCAAAACTTACGAGTGCAAGTGTTACTGCTACTCAATTAGCAACTAATTCTGTTACTGCTACAGAACTTGCTGACAATGCTGTTGATACTGCTGCTGTTGCTAGTGGAGCAATAACTGGAGCGAAGATTGCAAGCACAACTATCGCTGCTGGAAATATTGTTAATAACACGATTACAGCAACACAGATAGCAAATGGAGCGATTGGTACAACACAGATAGCAGATGGAGCTGTAACAACTGCCAAGCTTTCTGGAACTATATCCGCTGGAACAATTACAGATGGTGCTGTAGGCACAGCCAAACTTGCTGATGATGCAGTAACAAGTGGCAAGCTTGCAGCAAACGCTGTTGACGCAGCAGCTTTAGCTGATAACGCTGTTGATGCTGGAGCGATAGCTAGTAATGCTGTAACAGAAGCCAAGATTGCTGCAAATGCTGTTGTTAACGCCAAGATTACAGATGGCACGATTACAGCAGCCAAATTAAATACATCAAATATTGATAGGTCTTTAAATGTAGCCAGTGGAAATCTTGGAATAAATAACGTAATAACAGCAGGAACTCGCTCTGGGATCACGTTTAATGCCCAAGGACTTATCCTCTCGACCGTAGCTCTCGGAGCCAGTGACCTCCCTATAGCAACGAGTAGTGCTGTTGGTGGCGTTTCTGTTGGAACTGGTTTAAGTGTTAACGGATCAGGCGTTTTATCTCTGTCAAATAGCGTAACTGGTGCAACTGTCTCAGGAATCACATTCTCAAATAGTGGGCAAATAACTGCTGCCACAGCATTAGTAGCTAGTGATCTTCCAGTTGCAACTACGAGTGCTAAAGGTGCAGTACAAATTACATCTGGAGGAGGCTTAACTGTTGATGGATCAGGAAATCTAACAACTTCAACGAGTGGAATTAGTGCTGGAACGTATCAATCAATCACTGTAAATAATAAAGGTGTCGCAACAGCAGGTGCAGCATTAACGGCTGCTTTGATTCCTGATCTTGCTGCAAGCAAAATAACAAGTGGGAGTTTTGACGCTGCGAGAATTGCAAATGATTCTATTGATGGAACAAAACTAAGTAATTCATCAACGGCGTTATTCCAATCTATAGCTCAAAGTGGTTATCCAACGGCTCAATTCTCAGGCCAAATCCTCTTTGATACTGTCTCTGAGGATGCGTTTATCTGGGATGGAAACGCTTGGCAGGCGATAACAACGCTGACTAAGGGAAGTCTTGTTTTTGGTGGAACCTACAACGCAACCACAAGTCAAATGGTAGCGACGACCTCCGCTGGAATTGCGGCTGGTTTGTCAGTTGGATCTAACTTGCCTACAGCATCCGCTACTACAGACGGTGTATATGTCGTAGTTGCAACAGGTGGAACTCCAAGTTCTCCAGCTCCAGCTATTGCATTTGCTCCTCCTGATTACATCTTGGGAGTAACAAATAGTTCAGGAAGCAGTTGGAACGAAGTTGATCTTTCACAGACAGTTGCAGGACAGGTTGCAAGCAATATCACCTTTACACCTTATGGACAGATTAGCTCGACTAATGTTCAAGATGCGATGCAAGAGCTTGAGACAGAGAAGTTAGCACTTTCAGGTGGTACTGTCACAGGTCAGGTGTTAATTGGTAATACTGGAAGCCTTGTATTTGAAGGATCTACTGTTGATGCTTATGAAACAACATTAACAGTTGCCGATCCAACGACATCAGATAAAACTATTACTTTTCCAGATATAACTGGAACGGTAATTACAAGCGGAGATACAAATACAGTTACATCAACAATGGTTGATGGAAGTTTAGTTAATGCAAATTTATCTGCCACGGCTGCAATTGCTTTTAGTAAATTAGCTGCTTTAACTTCTGCTCAAATTATTGTTGGTAATGGATCAAACGTTCCAACAGCAGTAGCAGTTACAGGTGATATAGGAATAGATAATGCAGGTTTAACTTCTATTGCTGCTGGAGCAATTGTTGATGCTGATATATCAAACTCGGCTGCAATAACTGGTTCCAAGATTGCTACTGGAACGACAAGTGCTGTTGGTGTCCTTCAATTAACGGATAGCACAAGCTCGACTTCTGCTACCACTGCTGCCACTCCTAACGCTGTTAAATCTGCTTACGATTTAGCTGACGCAGCTCTTCCAAAATCAGGAGGGACGTTAACAGGTAATGCACTTGTCGATAATGATAAGGAAGTTCGTTTCTACGAAGCAGATGGAAATGGTACTGCTTATGTCGGAATCAAGGGAGCAACAGATAAAGGTTCAGAATCTAGTTATACAATCAGTCTTCCTGCAGCCAGCCCTACAGCAGGTCAGGTTTTAAAAGCTAATGCAAGCACACCTACAACTCTTGAATGGGCAACTGATAGTGCTAACGCTGCTGGTTCTAATACACAAGTTCAATTTAACAATTCTGGAAGTTTTGCAGGGTCAGCAAGCCTTACATTTAACTCAGGAACAGGTGCGTTAACTGCTACTTCCTTTGTTGGTAATGCTTCAACAGCAACAGCTTTAGCCACAGCTAGAACAATTAATGGAACAAGCTTTGATGGATCGGCAAATGTAACGGTTACTGCTGCTGCTGGCACGTTAACTGGAGCAACATTAGCTAGTGGAGTAACAGCCTCAAGCTTGACTTCTGTTGGCACGTTAACTGGTTTGACTGTCAGTGGAAATATTTTGATGAGTGGAACTGGTGTCCTTGATATCCCAGCAGGTACTACAGGACAAAGACCTGGATCAGCAGATACAGGAATGTTTAGATATAACACTACTCTTAATCAATTTGAAGGATATTCAAATACAGGTTGGGGAGCAATTGGTGGTGGAGCTGGAGCAACTGGAGGCTCTACTGATGAAGTGTTTATGGAGAATGATCAAACAGTTACTACCGACTACACATTGGGAACTAACAAAAATGCAGTATCAGTTGGAAACTTAACTGTAAATAATGGAGTAACGATTACAATACCTAATAATGCGACTTGGGTGGTGCTTTAAATGCCGAATTACGGAAAGGTAAAGGTTAATACGCTTACCTATGATTCGTCAGGGAGCGCGGTTGATCTAGCTGTTAGCAACATTGCTTTAAAAGAAAATCCAACATTTACAGGAACAATTACTGCCGCTGCTTTAACACTGAGTGGTGATCTTACTGTAGGTGGTACAACTACTACAATTAACTCTACTACCTTAACTGTAGATGATAAAAACATTGAACTAGGTAGTGTAGATACTCCTTCAGACACAACTGCTGATGGTGGTGGTATTACACTTAAGGGTGCTACAGATAAAACAATTACTTGGACAGATTCAACAGATACTTGGGACTTTAACCAAAATATAAAAATTACAGGTGGTGGTTCTCTTAAATTAGAAACTGATGCCGAGGGTGTAAAAACATACGGTAGATTTTATTCGGCTGGTACGTATGCTTATATAGAAAGCACAAGCACAACTAATTCAACAATAACTCTTAGAAAGAGTGCTAGTGGTGCTGATTCTATTGATTATATACAATGTAGGGATAACAGTAATGCACTTAAATATAAAGTTGGTGGAACTGGTAATGTTGAGGCAAATACAGTTAATGCCAATACATTTACATCGGCTGGGTCAGTACTAGATTCAAAGGGTGATGTAAGAGAAATACCACAAGCATCAAAATCAAGTGCTTATACAGTTGCTACTGCGGATGCAGGAAAACATATTTATATATCAACTGGTGGTGTTACTTTCCCTTCGGGTGGCCTAACTGTAGGACAAGCGATTACGTTGATAAATAATAGTAGTTCAGATCAAACGATTGCATGCGTTGCAGTAACTATGTATTTAGCAGGTGATACAACTGCTAAAACGTCTTTAACTTTAAAAGGCAGAGCAATGGCTACTTTCCTTTGTGCAGCGACAGGATCAGGTGCTGCTAATGTCTATTACGGATCAGGAGCAGGATTAGAATAA
>VTLG01015460.1_pt1 | contig 11285 bp, 20 predicted proteins | sample 4694571 | NCBI WGS metagenome assembly VTLG01 (sample SAMN12604809, study PRJNA352737) | marine metagenome | biome: ENVO:00000447; feature: ENVO:00000209|ENVO:00000569|ENVO:01000036; material: ENVO:00002151; isolation source: viral sequences binned using virsorter ... | reverse complement strand
TATATTGCCATGAATACTGTTTATTAAGTTCTATTTCTTTCATAAATACCTCTCTTAAACCCTTACGAGCCGACATTGCACCGATATTAAATGAACCTAGTATGCTAAAATGCGAAGTAACAGATCGCACATCTATAATTTCTCCGTCATTTTTAATAAATTGATATTTATGACTAGGTTCATCAAAAGTTAATGTACCATCAGCAAAAATTCTTGTTTCTAATTCCATTATATTTCCTTAATGTAATATTATATTATGTTTAGATTTTCTTAACAGTTCTGATAATTTCTGTTTCCAAATCCCTTTAAAATCTTCATCTTCTGCTTTATCTATAACTTTTATTAAGTTATGTATTCGCCTATTTAATTTGGCATTTACTTCTATAATCATATCTTTATCTCCTTCCAATCTTCTATTTCTTCCAAATCATTATCCTCAATTCCATCACATATAGACGAATGATCGAATTTACCTGTAGTTCTCCAAAACCTCATCTTTCCATTTTTATCTTCAGTTTCAAAAGTAAGATCATGCACACATAAACTTTCAAATTCTTCTTTAGTCATTATACATTCTCCTTCTCTTGCCATCCTTCTGGTAATTCTTCTTCTTGAAACCAGTAATCATAAAGCTCGTTAATTTCTCTATCACTTGCTTTATAAATCCACTTCCAACTGTTGTTGTGTTGCTTCTCCAAGTGAACTATACATTCTATTTTGTACTCTCTTGGATGGTGCATACCAATAAAATTATCACTCATTATACATTCTCCTCATCTTGATCTATTAATATTTTATCTATTAATGAATTACAGTCTTTTAAGACTTCTAATAATTCCTTGCTCCAGGTCTTGTCATTTTGCAGCTTATAAGTCAGTAATGCTTGAATAGAATTAACTTTAGCACCTATTAATAAATCATCTAATTCTTGTAATCCATTTGCCATTATAACCCCCTTTAATTGTTAAAATATGTTTCCCAAAATTCTTCTTTGGAAATGTTTAATTGTTTAGATAACCTATCTGCCTGGATATACACCTGGTCAAATTGGTCATCAGTTCCTGATCTAGCAAGCAAAAAATTATAATTGCTTACTAGATCATTTATTTGTTTAATTATTGTTTTATTAATTATCATTCTCCTTATTATATAAATACAAAGAAACTTCTTCTACTTCAAAATCGTCTGCATCTTCTTCCCAATCTTCAGAAAAATCATCATCATCTTGACAATTTTGCTCTACCCTATCTTTGTTATGTTCTTCTAACCATTTTTCAAAGTTATCTGTAATGCCTTCAAAAGTTTTAGGATTACCACAGATATCACCTTTGTAATATATGCTATATAGTTTCATTATTTACTCTCCTTATCTTTTTTAGGATCGTATGCTTTTGGATCATTAGGTGATACATAATCGCTCCAATGTTTATATTCATACTTGCCCTCATTATCTCCGTATTCACTAATTCCGCCTTGTTTTTTAAGGTCATATAATTCTACAACCTCTCTCAAAGCATCCATCATCTCATCAATTTGTATATATCGTAAACAACCTATACCCTCTGATAAAGTAGTATGTATATCATCAGCTTTATTTACTAATGTTAATAATTCATTACTTACTATTAGTTTTTTATTTTGTTTTTTAGTCATAATTCACTCCTATATTATCTTATTACAAAGCCTTCTAAATGAAGGTTTAAAGGCACTTAAAACGGGTTTAAATGCCTTTCAATCTTAATTTAGATGTATGCTAGTAATAATATAAAACCACCGCATATAATAACTATGCTTATAACTATTTTACACATTAAAGTAGTCCAACAATCATTATTAAACATTATTTAAACCCCCTCTAATTGTTTTTCATTGTATAAATGTATTTCAAATTCATATGGCAATTCCTCATTCTGATTAAATTCATTTGCCAAGTACTCCAATAAATACATGCTAAAAACATCATCTTTATTATTTAAGGCTTGTTCATAGTCATAAAATGAATGATAGCCATCATAAGATACTGTGGCATCTTTTAAATACTTTAAAAAATCAGTATCTTTTATAAAATGTTTCATTAACTTAATATTTTCAGATTGTGTTATAGTGCAATCTATTTTATCAGTTTGAAAATTGTATTCTCTTGGACTCCATAATTTGATATTTTTAAAATCAATATCTAAATTATATTCATTTGAAATATACCTTTCAAATTCTATGCAATACTTTTCAATATAAGATTGATGAGTTTTTTCAAAATCTATATTTTCAAAGTTATATTCTGAATACTCGCCCTCTGAATACATAGGATCAATTAATAATTCTATAGTGGCATTATGTATTGAATTATAAAAGCCACCGAAGTTTATACTTGTTTCTATATTTTCCATTGTTTAAACTCCCTCTTTTATTTCTTTTAATTCTTGAATTGCACTTTTTAAAACGATTTGTGAATTTTCTGGTTTATAATTTCCATATATATCATGTATAAGTCCAGAAAATGTAAGCACTCCATAAATAGAACTTGGTGGCTCTACCCATTTTGTAGGATCGTTTTTTAAATCTTCTATTGTATAATTATTATTTGGCAAGTATTCCCAATATAAATATCCCTCACCTTGCCACAGTTTTAAATTATGCTTTTTACAATAATTATTGTTAAAACCTCTTATATTCATTTTACGCATTATTTTCACTCCTATTTTAAAGGGTAGCTATAAACTACCCTTATTTATTATTAAATGTTGTTAGCTGTATTATATCCAATAACAAAGCCTAATAATTCCTCTTTGCTATTAAATCTTTTTAAATCTCTACAATATTGATTATATCCAACATTAATAGAATATGTATTAAAAGAAATTCCATTTTCTTTTATTTCTTTTTTATCTATGTAAGGATAACCATTTTCTATTATATGTTTAGTAAATTTATAACATTGATTTGCATAATAATATTTATTATCGCCTTGCAATCTGAAATTAATATTCTTTTTATTTTCTTTAAATCTTTTTTCATTTTCTAAATGATATTTATTAGTTCTAGTTTCTAAATCTTTTATTATTTCTGTTGTATTAGTATTCATTTTCTTTCACTCCTTATTATTGTTATTAATTAATGTTATAAGTATATTTGCAAATTGCATACACACAGTCAAGTAATATTTTCAATTTGCATATTATTTATTTTAAGAGTATAAGATTATAACAGTAAACAAAGGAAAAATAACCATGCAAATATTAAAAGAAATCTTAAAAGAAAATAAAATAAATCAAGTACAGCTGGCTAATGATTTAAATATATCTGTTTCATTACTTTCAAACATAATCAATAATAAGAGAAATATTTCTGTGAATTTAGCAAACAAATTGCATAAAAAATATAATATAGATTATGCCATTCTATTATCCAGGAGCAACGCCAATGAATAAAGATTTATATTATTATCCATTTTATCCTAAACAATGGGCGATCAAAACAAACATTTTAACACTTGAAGAGAAGGGAGCATATTTAGAGATAATTAATGCCATTTATATAAATGATGAAATAGAAATATTTGAGAAACATATACCCAATATCTTGGGCATCTCAAAAGGTAAAAAGTATTTCAAATTAATGGAATCATTAAAACCATTCTTAACAGTAACAAGTGAAAACCCTTTAAAGTATACACAATCTAAAATTAAGAAAATTCGTCTATCAGTTAACAAATCACTTGAGCAAAAATCATTCGCTGGAAAGCAATCTGCAAGAGCTAGAGCAAGGAATAGAGCTAAACAAGTTCAACAGCCGTTGAATAGCCGTATTAACGAGAACTCAACGAATAACAATATACAAAATACAAATATAGATAGATTTAGTACAATATCTAATGCAGATATATTAAATAATATGAGTTAAAGGCATTAATGGTTAAAAACTGTTTGATATTTTTAATAAGTGTTTCTCTCTTAATAAAAAAGAACTATTAAATACTTGGCATATCTATCACAGATAGCAAGTAAGGGTATGGGGTAGGGTATACCATACCAACCCACCCTAAAGCTAATCTATGGGCATTTATAAAGGTTATAGGCATTATAAACCTAAACTTAGTTCTAGTTTATTATATATTGGTATAAATAGCGGAAAGAAGGTACTCTCAGCTTTTTTGTTTTGAAAAATTTTTTTTCAAATCGGATTGGGGGTGGTGGTCGGTGTGGGGATAAAGCATTAATCCACCCATCAATATCACAATGATTTGTCTTGAGTAACTTGACGAAGGTATAAATATAAATATATTATAAAAAAAAACAAAAAGGTTTTGGTATGGAACATACTATAGAAATGATAAGCCCAAAAAATTTAATAGCATATAAAAACAATAGTAGAACACATAGCAAAGAGCAAATTAATCAAATAGAAAATAGCATTAAAGAGTTTGGGTTTACTAATCCTGTGCTGTTAGATAAAAATAATGAAATCATAGCAGGGCATGGTAGGGTGTTAGCATCTAAAAAAATGGGTATTAAAGAAGTGCCTTGTTTAAGGTTAAGTCATTTATCAGAAAAACAAAAGAAGGCGTATGTAATAGCGGATAACCAGTTGGCGTTAAATGCTGGGTGGGACGAAAATATATTATCTTTAGAAATAGGCGATTTATCAGATAATGATTTTGATATATCATTGTTAGGTTTTAATGATTTAGAACTTAATGGGTATTTATTAAAAGAGTTTGAAGGTTTAACCGATGAAGATGAAGTGCCAGAGCCACCTGTTGATCCTGTTACTAAATTAGGAAATATATGGCAATTAGGTAATCATAGATTAATGTGTGAAGATACTAATAACATTAATAGCATAAATAAATTGTTAAAAAACACTATTCCTAATGCAATAGTTACTGATCCACCTTACGGAATAGGTATTGATGGGCAAAAAAAAAGAATTACTAATAATCCTAAACACAATAGAAAATATCACGAATTTAGAAACTGGGATAATAAAAGACCAGAAAAAGATATTTTTAATTACATTTTATCTTTAAATGTTCCTACAGTTATATGGGGGGGAAACTATTTTGCTGATTTATTAACACCTACAAGAGGTTGGATATACTGGAGCAAAGGACAAGATGGTTTATCTATGTCAGATGGAGAACTAGCTTGGACTACAGAAAACAAACCTTTAAGGAGTAAAACAGTAAATAGAAATGCTTTAAAAGGTAGTGTTCACCCAACTCAAAAACCAGTAGATATAATAAATTTTTCTATTAATTATTTAAAAGTACCAGAAAAAGGGTCTGTTTTAGATTTATTTGGGGGCAGTGGAACTACCTTGATATGTTGTGAAAAATCAAATAAAACAAGTTATTTAATGGAACTAGACCCTAAATATTGTGATGTCATAATTAAAAGATGGGAAAATTTTACAGGTAAAAAAGCGGAGTTATTAAATGAATAAAGATTTAGGTGGTCGCCCTAATTTCAAACCAACCCCAGAGCAAGAGAAAGTATGTTCGTTGGGAGTAGGATTTGGGTTAACCCATGAGCAGATAGCAAAATTAGTAGGGTGTAGTGCTAAGACTTTGAGGAAACATTTTCAACACGCATTAGAAACTGGCAAAGAACGATTAACTATGAATATAGGTAGTCAGTTGTATAAGAAAGCTATGAATGGCGATACAATATCGGCTATATTTTTGGCAAAGACTAAGGGGGGATTTCAAGAGAAGGTGGAACATGAGGGAATACCTAATCAGATAAGTGTAAGTTTTTCATTAGACCCACCGAAGGAAATGAAGGTCGTTGAAGGGAAAGTAGAAAATAAAAGGATTGAGTAGTGCATATTACAATACCTTATACGCCTAGACCATTACAGGCAAAACTGCATCAGAATAATAAAAGATTTAAAATCTGTGTATCGCATAGACGTTGGGGAAAGTCTGTGTATGCGGTTACCGAGTTGTTACGAAAAGCATTAGAATTAAAAACAGAACGTAGTGATGGACGTTATGCATATATTGCTCCGTATTACAGACAAGCAAAAGCGGTAGCGTGGGATTATCTTGTATATTATACAAAAGGTATTCCTGGCACTAAAATAAATCAATCGGAATTACGAGTAGATTTAATTAATGGTAGTCGAATACGATTGTATGGAGCTGGAGATGACCCAGATGCGTTGCGTGGTATTTATCTTGATGGCGTAATACTTGATGAATATGCGGATATGAGTCCGAGAGTATGGTCAGAAGTTGTTAGACCAGCTTTAGTAGATAGAAAAGGATGGGCAATATTTATTGGCACACCGAAAGGACGTAACCAATTTTGGCGATTATATGAAGATGCAAAACATGATCCAGATTGGTACAGAGTTATTTATAAAGCATCAGAAACAAAAGTTGTAGACCCTAAAGAATTAGAAGCAGCAAAACAACAAATGGGTGAAGATGAATATATGCAAGAGTTTGAATGTAGTTGGGCTGCGGCTATCAAAGGTTCTTATTATGGTAATTTAATTATTGATGCAGAACAAGAAGGTCGTATTACAAAAATAGAATATGATGAAGCATTACCAGTTCATGTGGCATGGGATTTAGGAATATCGGATAGTTGTGCATTATGGTTTTTCCAAGTAACTATGGGAGAAATACGAGTTATTGATTATTATGAAAGTGGTGGGGTTGGATTAGATCATTATGTTAAAATGATGGAAGAATTGCCTTATAGTTATTATGGCGATGATTATTTACCCCATGATGCCAAAGTACGAGAATTAGGAACAGGGAGGACGAGGGCAGAAACTTTAATAAATATGGGTAGACGCCCTCGTATTGTGCCAAGCCATAAAGTTGATGATGGCATAAATGCTGTACGATTATTATTACAACATTGTTATTTTGACCAAGAAAAATGCGAAGATGGACTTAATGCGTTAAGAAATTACCAAAGAGATTGGGACGATATAAAACGAGTATTTAAAAGAACACCTTTGCATAATTGGGCATCACACGCATCAGATAGCTTTAGATATTTAGCTATGGCATACAAAAATATACAACCTAAACCAAAACAAAAAGACCCTTTAGATGATTTAAATAAAAAACCAACGCTTGACGAAATGGTACAAATGCACTTAAAGTTAGAAAAAAAGAAAAGACAATTAAGAATATAATGAAAAAAATTGAAAAATATGATGGCAATTTTAAAAATATGGATTATACTTTTTATCAAATGTCAAGACAAAGTATAAAAAAAAATAAAATTGGTAAAAAACAAAAAGAAAAAAACACATGGCAGAAAACGAAACAAGAGATGAAATAGAAGTTTCGCAAGGAACATCAAAGTATTGGCAAATGGAATTAGATGCCGCAGATGCCGCAGAAGATGATTGGCGTAGGCGAGGACATCAAGTAGTAGAACGCTATAGAGATGAACGCAATGTAAATGTTCTAACAGATTATGATAAAAAATTTAATATATTATGGAGTAATACAGAAACTCTAAAAGGTGCATTATTTGCTAAAATGGCAAAACCAGATGTGCGTAGACGTTTTCCAGATGGCAACCCTATAACACGCCAAATATCTAAAGTTATAGAAAGAGTTTTAGATTATGGCATGGATATATATGATGAAAAGAAAACAGTACAATCAGCATTAGAAGATTATTTATTACCTGGTCGTGGTGTTGTTTGGGTAGTATATGATCCAGTTTTTGTTAAAGAAACAGTACAAACAGAATCAATTAATGAATTTGGTGAAGTTGTTATTACAGAAGTAGAAGAAGAAAGAGTGGCAGAACAACGCTGTTATTTTGAATATGTGCATTGGGAAGATTACAGAGAAAATGTTGCAAAAAGACCAGAAGATGTATCATGGAAAGCTCGTAGGCATTTATGGACAAGAGACGAATTAGACGAAAGAGGATTTGATGACGCTTATGATATTCCGTTAAATTGGAGTCCAGATAGCGAAGAAGAAGATTATGATGAAGTTTTTAAAAGAGCAGAAATATGGGAAATCTGGGACAAAACAAAATTAAAAAGATATTATGTATCAAAAGGTTACCCAAAAATTTTAATGGAAACAGACGATCCTTATGGGTTAGAACATTTTTTTCCTACACCTACTCCCCTTGTTGCAGTACGCACTAATGATACAAATGTGCCAATACCAGAATACACATTATATCAAGACCAAGCTGATGAATTAGATCGTGTTACAACTCGTATTGCTAATTTAATTGAAGGATTAAAAAGGCGTGGAGTATATGATGCTTCTGTACCAGAATTATCACATTTAGCAGAAGCAGGTGATAATGATTTTGTTCCTAGTGAAAATTTTACGCAATTAGCACAAAAAGGAGGGTTAGCTGCGGTTTTTCAACAAGAAGATATTACACCAATAAGCACAGTTTTACAGGGATTATACACACAAAGACAACAAATATTAGAAACAATATACGAAGTAACAGGTATATCCGATTTAATTAGAGGGTCTACAAAAGCTAGTGAAACTGCTACTGCTCAACAATTAAAAGCTCGTTTTGGCAGTATGCGTATGCGTAAAAGACAAGAAGATATAGAAACATATATTCGTGATTTATTTAGAATAAAAGCGGAAATAGTAGCAGAACATTACGAACCTGAAATATTGCAAAATATTACAGGATTGCAAGTAATGCCTGAAATGATACAAATTATGCGAGATGATAAATTGCGTAGTTATTCTATAGATGTAGAAACAGACTCTACTGTTTTTATGGACGAAGAAGAAGAAAAACGTACTCGTATAGAATTTTTAAATACTATGGGAAGTTATTTGGAAAGAGCAGTACAGATTGCTACAGCTAATCCGTTATTAACACCTATTGCTTTTCAATCTTTACGATTTTTAGTTGGAGCTTGGAAAGTAGGTAGAGATTTTGAAGATACAATAGATATGACAGAACAACAAATAACACAACAAGCACAGCAAGCAATGCAAGCTCCGCCACAACCTTCGCCAGAAGAAATGATGACAAAAGAAAAAGTACAAGCAGAACTAATGAAAGAGCAAATGAAACAACAAGGTAAAATGGCGGATATACAATCTAAAGAAAGAGCTACATTAACAAAAATAGCAAGTGAAGAACAGCAATCAAGAGAACGCACAGAAGCAAAAGAAAGATTAGCTTTAATGGAAGCTGATTTAAAAGTAGCAGAGAAATTGCAATGAGTTACAGAGAAAATTATGATGACATAGAATGGGGAAATACTGAGATTCCTAAAAAAAATAAAAAATATAATGGAAAATCACATCAAGTTATGTCTGATATACAAGAGTTTGTGAGCCCAATAGACAGATCAGTTATAGGTAGCCGATCTCAGTTAAGGGCACATGAAAGCCGACATGGTGTAAAACAAATAGGCAACGATTGGGCAGGAAAAGCACAGACGAATAGTGCAAAACCTGAAAATTGGGGTTAATAATGCTAGAAAAGGAGCAAACTATGGCAGAAGAAAGCACTCCTGAAGTACAGGAATCAGCTACGGAAGCAACTACTCTTGACGCAATATTAGAGGGTAGTATTGGAGAAGTTTTAGACAAAGGTGAAGGTGATCCAGTTCCTTCAAAAGAAGAAACACAAACATCGTCTTTACCAGATATACCTAAAGAAGAAACCGAAACGGAAGCAGAGGGCTCGGAAGAACTTGACCAGAAAGCTACTGGCGAGGAAGAAGAAACACCTGATGAAGAAGTTTCAACTTCAGAAGAAACAACAGAAGAAGCAGAAGAAACAGAGGAATCGCAAGATACATCTTTGTCTGCTCCAGAAAATTGGAACTCTGAAGATCGTGAAATGTTTGATTCTCTACCTCTTAATGCAAAAGAAAGATTGCTAAAAAGAGAAAAAGAGATGACATCAGATTACACAAGAAAGACACAAGATTTAGCCACCCAACGTAAAGATTTAGAAGCATTACAAAAGGTTATAGAGCCAGCTAAACAAGCAATTCAAGCAACAGGAATTTCAGAAGCAGAGTATATTTCTCGATTGCTAGGAGCAGACCAAGCCCTCAGAGCTAACCCTAAAATGGCACTTCGACAACTTGCACAAGGATATGGAATTAATCTGGAGTCGTTAAATGAGAGTGAGGACTGGAATGATCCAGACCCACAATACGCCCAATTACAAAAACAACTACAAGAAGTACAAGGTGAACTCAATCAATTTAAGCAACATAATTTTCAAACAGCGAGAAATGAGACAGAAAACCAAATACAGGTATTTGCTGAAACTAAAGATGCTAATGGGAATTTAAAGCACCCACATTTTGATAAATTGCGTGTGAAAATGGGTAATTTAATAGATGCAGGAGAAGCTAAAGGAATGGAAGAAGCATATAATAAAGCATTAAGATTAGATGATGATTTGTATGAAGAAACCTTAAAAACCCAAAGAGCTCAAGCAAAAAAAGAGGAAGAAAAAAAGCGTAAACTTGCGGTAGAAAAAGCTCGTAAGGTAAAGCCAAAAACCTCTGCAAATCCACCTAGAGGTTCTGTAAAAACTTCCGATTTGGATAGTTTGTTGATGACAAATATTGAGGGAGCAGGGATAACTCGGTAATGTTTTTGTGGGGTAATAACAAATTATAGGAGGATATTATGGCATCGCCAAATAGCACTTATACAGAGATTGTTACTACTACTCTCGCTAATTACAGCAGAACGATGGCAGATAACATCACTAATAACAATGCTTTACTTCGATCAATACAGGAGAAAGGCAATAAAGTAGTCGCTGGTGGTAGAACTATTGTGCAAGAACTTGAATATGCAACAAATAGCACTACAAAATGGTATAGCGGTTACGAAGTATTAGACACATCAACAAGTAACGTATTTACAGCAGCCGAGTTTAATTATAAACAGTTAGCTGGAAATGTTGTTATTTCTGGATTAGAACAAGTTGAAAATTCAGGAAAAGAAGCTGTGTTTAATCTTTTAAAATCAAGAGTTAAAAATCTTGAAAAGTCATTAAAGAATACAATGGCTACTGCGTTATATGCAGACGGAACAGGCACAAGTGGTAAAGAATTAGGAGGGTTACAACTTCTAGTCCCTGGCACAGTAGGAAACACAGTTGGTGGGATTAACTCAACAACTTATTCTTTCTGGCAAAATCAAGTTTACGATTTTAGTACAGAAAGTGTTACACCTAGTGCTACTACAATACAAACTGCTATGAACACACTTTGGTTGGCAACAATTAGAGGTGCAGATAAACCAGATTGCATTGTAGCAGACAGCACTTATTTCC
>VTLG01004979.1_pt1 | contig 11285 bp, 11 predicted proteins | sample 4694571 | NCBI WGS metagenome assembly VTLG01 (sample SAMN12604809, study PRJNA352737) | marine metagenome | biome: ENVO:00000447; feature: ENVO:00000209|ENVO:00000569|ENVO:01000036; material: ENVO:00002151; isolation source: viral sequences binned using virsorter ... | reverse complement strand
CAAGTTCCAGAATTTAACCCAATCACACCAACTGAAGAAATTTTAGATGGTACAGCAACATGGGGTACAAGTAATCAAGGTCACTTGACACCACAGAAGATTGGTACAGATACACAGATCGCAACTATCTGTCATAGAGGTTTTGCGTATGCTGTTGATGATATAGCTGTATTGGCTGCTGGTGAAGATCCAATGGGTCACATCAGAAACCAAATTGCAGATGCTATCAACAAACTTAACTCTGCAAGACTATTTAGTTTGCTAGATGGTTTATTTGGATCTACTTTCGGTCCATTGGGTGCAAACTCACTTGATCTAAGTAAAGGTGCTGCTTCTGGTGCTGATACTGATAACTTCTTAACAGCTTCAACTGTTGCAAGAGGAAGATCACTTCTTGGAACAAGAGGAGATGAACTAGATACTTTAGTTGTTCACCCATCTGTTGCTTACTACTTATATCAAGTTGGTATGCTTACATTCTCAACATCTGCTCTCACAACTGGTGGTGCAGTAACTTGGGGTGGTGGCGGTGTCGGTGTTAACGAAACAAGCATCGGCCAGTTTGCAGGAATGAATGTTGTTATTGACTCTCAAGTTAATACAGTTCACCCTGGTACAACAGGTCATCAAAAAGAGTTCCGTTGCTACTTAATTAAGTCAGGAACAATTCTTGAAGGTGAGCAATCTCCTTTAAGCATTGAATCAGATAGAAACATCTTATCTAAGCAAGATGTTATGTCTGTTGATTATCACAGTGCTTATCACGTTATGGGAACTAAGTGGACATCTGCTTCTGACAACCCAACTAACGCAGCATTAGCTAACGATAACAACTGGGGAATCACATACGATGCTGATTTAATTCCTATAGTTGAGCTAATCGTCAATTCACCACTTGATACAGGTACTAATCCTTAGTACTATTTAATTAGTGGTCAAAAACCTCATCAATTATTGGTGGGGTTTTTTCTTTACGCTACAATAAAACTAAATTACTTTAATAATCGTGGCAGCTACTATAGACGCAACAATAAAAGGAGAAAATGCTAATAGTTATGTCACATTGACAGAAGCTAATGATTATTTTGATACCTCTCCAGATTCCTCTACCTGGACAAATAAAACAGATGACCAAAAGAAAAGATCATTAATATCTGCTGCTAGATGGATTGATACTTTAGTTTTTTATGGTGATAGATGTGATGATGGGCAAGCGTTGAAATTTCCAAGAAATAATTATCAGGTAGATGGTGTTGAACTGGCTTGTACTAAAATTCCTAATGGAATTAAGTATGCACAATATGAACTAGCCAGGGCATTGGCAAATGATACCGATGCAATAACAGGAACTACAGGAAAAGATGGAAATTTTGAAGAAGTAAAACTAGGAGATATTCAAGTTAAATACAATACTGCAAGTCAGGGAACTGGATCTATAAATAATATTTTAGATGTCTACCCGTGGCTCCAAAGTTATCTTGGAGCGTATATGCTTGGCGGAGCAGGAAGTTTTCAACTACGGGCGGTTAGAGGATAATGGCAGGACAACTAGACACAGCACTGAAGAATATAGCCAAACAGGTTATAGCTGATTTAGGCGATTCTTTAGATACCAGTATTACTTATACAAGAAAAACATCTCCTGTTTACAACACTTCAACTGGTGCAATATCTACAACCGATGTCAGCTACAGCATAAAAGTACCTATTGAATTTGTCAGATCATCAGAGGAAACTGGCTTCCAGGAAAATGTAGCAAGGTTATATGTAACACCAGATTTAATAGGAGACAGTCAGCCTTTATTGCAAGATGAAATAACACTCACATTTTCTGGATCTACCAGATCAGCTAAAATCACAAATGTTCTTACTGTAAAAGGCGGTCAAGAATATTTATTCCGTATTGATGTTATTTTCTAATGACTTTAGTAAACGCACGAGCAGCATTTGAAACTGCAATAAAGACAGCCGTAACAAATGCCGACAATACAGTGACAGTCATATTCGACAATATGCCGTTTACTACTCCAGGAAAAAACAAAAAATATGTGATGGTAAGTTTAGATTTTGGGCAATCTACAACTCAAACTCAGGGAGCAGCAGTAAGTTACTATTCTGGATCTATAAGATGTGGAATTATGACACCACCGCATAAGGGAAGTGCTGTTGCATCTGCTATAGCCGAATCAGTTATTACTGGTTTGACTTCAGTAAACGCTCCTGGATACTCAGATACATTTTCTGTAAGTCCAAGAGTATTACAAATAGAAGGACCAACTTCTGTAAATGTCGAAGAGGATAGTCACTATTTATCTGTTGTAAGTTGCGATTTTACTGCCAATGCCTAAAGATTTCAAAAAGCATTTTACTAAGGACTTAGGAAAGGCAATAACCAAGGGAAGGAAAGAGGTTGCAAAAACAGTAGCCCGTTCTTTGATTGAAAAAGGTCCGTGGTGGACAGGAACATTTGGAGAAAACTGGATAGTATCAAAAAGTCCTGTACAGGCAACTAAGAAAAGAAAACCAGATTTTCCAAGTTATTTAATACCTGATCCAACAGCTAGGCAGATAAAAAATCCAAGAGTACCGAATGTAACATTGAATCAAGATTTATTTGTTGGCAACAGAGCTAAATATGCTGGTTTTGCTATTAACGCTCCAGGACAAACAAGACCTAATTTAAAGGGAGAACCCGTCACTTATGCAGAGCATGGTAGAGATTTTAATTTAACATCTACGGGAGGACCAAACTGGTACAACATCTATACGAAAGGTGGTCTTATCAACAAAGATATAGCGTTAGCGTTTAAAAAGGTTGGCTTTAGGTAATAAAGTAGTAGTATAGTAGATGAATACACTAATTTATTTTGTATGCCAACAGATAGAGCAATCGACAAGCTAAAAAAAGCATTTAGCATAAATGAAAAGAGTAGTTACCCTATTTATAAAAATGGAGAGTTAGTTTTAAAGGTCTATTGGACACCTTTAACTATTGCAGATAGAGACTCCATAAATGCTACTCTAATGAGAGCCAACAAAGGACAGGAAGAGGGTAATTTAGACTTTGCTCTCCAGGTAATAATTAATAAAGCTGAAGATCAAGACGGAAAAAAATTATTTGTTGAAGCAGATAAGGCCAGCTTGAGAAGAGAGATACCATTAGCTGTACTCTTGGAACTTATGACAAAAATGCAGGAGGTGGGCGAGGAGGCAACTCCTGATGCCGTAAAAAGCACAACTTGATAAAGACAATTATCTATACTTACAATTTTTCGTTGCAGAAACTTTAGGGATAACTTTAGGTCATTTACAAAAGAACATGACTATAGAGGAACTCTATGCCTGGAACGCATATTTTACATTGAAAGGAGAGAGGGAAGAAAAAGCGTATGAAGATATGAAAAAGAAAGCTCAATATCGTAAGGTACGCTAAACTAAATGTAATGTTTTATCGAGATTAGTGGCATCTAATTACGAAGTTAATATAAAACTGAATACCAGGACTGTTAATAAGCAGCTAAATAATCTTGAGAAGCGTATATCAAAGTTAAATAAATTAGCTCAAGGTGGAAGAGCAAGTAGAACAGTATTGCGTAATGAACAGCATAAAATAAAAATGACAGGCCAAAGGCTTGGATTAGAACAAAAGATATTAAAAAGGAAACAAGATCAAAACAAGGCGGATAGACAGGCTTTAGAAATCGAAAAAAGAAGAATAAATTTAACAAATAAACCTCGTGGTGGAGGCAGAAGAACAGGAGGAACTGGTACTGGAGGAGGAAATCGTTTTGCTGGTGCTGCCAGTAGTGCAATTATTTCTGGTGCATTTCCTTTGTTATTTGGACAAGGACCACTAATCGGTGCTGCTGGTTTTCTTGGAGGTGGTGTCGGATCATTAGTTGGTGGTCAGATGGGAGGTTTTGCAGGAGGTTTACTTGCAACTTCCATTGCAACACCTTTACAGCAGCTTGGTGTAGAAGCAGCAAAATTAGGTCAAGCACTCGATCCAGCAACTAAAAATGTAGCAGCACTTACCGCAGCATTAGGAGTAACTGGAACTGAATTTGAAAAACAAATTGCATTACTTACAGAATTAGGAGATGAAGAAGCAGCATTTGAGGCAGCAAGACAGAAAATGATAAATCTAATTGGACAAGGTGGTGTAGATAATATGACTCAGTTTGGTAAGGAAGTTACAGAACTAGGAAACAACTTTACAAAAGTAATGACATTGATGAAAAACTCAATGGCTAACTTCATACAAAACTCTGGTATTTTAACACTTATTGCCAGTACTATTGAAAGGTCTGCTTTAATAGGTCAGGCGGAGGCTTCTGGCAGCACTTTAGACACAGTAGAAGGTAGAAAATTAAATGAATTACTAGGGAAAAGAAGAAACCTATCTAATATTTTTGGTAAAGATGCTTTAAGTGATAAGGACAGAGGTAATCTTGCAATAGACATTTTAGGTAAAGACAAGGGATCAGGTTTATTTGGTCTGCCAAGTGTTAAAGATGTACAAGACGCAAAAAAAGTTTTAGAAGATGAAATTGTAGCGTTACAGAAAAAGATTAATTTAAAAGATAGCGAAGCCGAAGCTGAAAGAATGATTGAAAAAATACAAAAATCCAGGGTAAAGAATTTAGATAAAGAGATAGAAATGCTGGAGCGTAGTTTTACCATGACCTCTGAAGAGTTTGAGATAGAAAAACAAATCGCTGAAATGAAGGAAAAGGGAGAGATAAAAGATGAAGATGAAATAAGAAGAAAATTACAAAAAATACAACTATTACAGAAAGAAAGAGAATTAGCAGAACAGACAGCAGCAGCATTTGAAAGAATGTCTCAGACAATAGCAACTGACATATCACAGGGAATCCAAGGAATGATTCGTGGTACTTCTACATTGAATGATATGTTGAACAACGTATTGAACAAACTGATAGATGCAGCGTTTAACATGGCATTTTTTGGTAATCCACAGGGAACGCTAGGAGGCGGTGGATTATTTGGTTCAATACTTGGTGGACTTGGTTCAATGTTTAGTAACCCATTTAATTCTGTTGGAAATCCAGCTTTAACAGGAGCATTTTCTGGACCTGTAGATGCTGCTCCTTTTATAACAGAGGGTGTTTTTGACACAGGATTCACTTCAAGTTTAGGTGGTCTTGGTTTTGCAAATGGCGGTAGACCTCCTGTTGGCAAAGCGTCTTTAGTTGGAGAAAAAGGGCCAGAACTTTTTGTTCCTGATAGAGCAGGAACTATAATCCCAAATCATGCTATGGGGGGTTCTACAAATATAGTTGTAAATGTAGATGCTTCTGGATCTAATGTAGAGGGAGATGAAGAGCAGGGAAGAGAACTTGGTCGAATTATCTCAGCAGCGATACAATCAGAATTAATTAAACAAAAACGACCAGGAGGTATGCTTGCATAATGGCTACGTTTCCCTCAATAAAACCTACATACGGACAACAAAAAAGATCCGCACCAAATACCAGAACTATCCGTTTCGCTGATGGGTTTGAACATAGAATATTGTTTGGATTAGCAGAACATCAAAATCCAAAAGTCTATAACTTTACTTTTGAAGTCTCGGAAACGCAAGCAGATGAAATAGAAACCTTCCTTGATGCCCGTGCAAACGATAGTGATAGCTTTGATTTTACTGCTCCTTGAGAAGCTACTGCACAGAAATTTGTTTGCGAGAATTGGTCAAAATCTATACCATATAACAATAGAGCAACGATCCAAACAACATTTAGAGAAGTATTTGAACCATGAGCACTGCTCCCATTATTACTGATCTACAAAAGATCAATCCCTCAGCAATAATTGAATTATTTACATTAACAACAGATGCAACTTTGCATGGTTCTGCTCAGACCTATAGATTCCATAATGGAACGAGTTTAAACGCTAACGGAGATATTATCTGGGCTGGTAATCAATATTTAAAAATGCCGATAGAGGCAGAGGGTTTTGCATTTCAAAAGGGTCAACTTCCCAGGCCAACACTTACTGTTAGTAACGCTCTTGGAACTATCACAGCTATTTTGTTAAACGTAAATGCGGTTATGGCAGGAAACGATCTGACAGGAGCTACTGTGACCAGGATCAGAACTTTGGCACGTTATCTCGATGCTGTTAATTTCCCTGTAACGACAACCAGTACAACAACTACAACAACGATTGCCGATCCTGCTGATGCCGAAACTGTAACTTACACTGTTACTGTTCATAATCCTGGCAGTGGCAATATTTTTAGGATTAATGGTGTAAATAATCCTGTTATTACAATGAAAAGAGGATCTACTTATATTTTCGATCAATCAGATGCTACAAATAGTGGACACCCTTTAGCAATAAAATCTGATGCAGGAGGAGCACAGACAACAACTGTAGTCGGAACTGCTGGAAACGCAGGAGCTACAGTAACTTATCAACCAGCATATCCTTCTGCTCCAAATGATTTGAGGTATTACTGCACAGTTCATGGAAATGGAATGGGAAATACGATTACAATGAACGATCCAAATACAACGACTCAAGAAACAACGACAACCACATCTCAACAGGTAAATCCATTAGGCACACCAGATCCTACAGCAGAGTTTCCACAGGAAATTTACAAAATAGATAGAAAAGCAACAGAAACTAGAGAAGTTGTACAGTTTGAACTTGCCTCAGTTTTAGATCTCGCTGGAATAAGAGCACCAATGCGTCAATGCACCAGAACTGAATTTCCTTCTATTGGTACGTTTATAGCATGAGCTGGAAATATAAAGCACTGCTTCATGCTCAACGAGAAGATCCTAAAGAATCTTGCGGACTTTTATTGAATATTCGAGGAAAAGAAAGATATTATCCGTGTCGTAATTTATCAATGACAGATCATCAATGTTTTATTATCGACCCAGAAGATTATGTAAAAGCCGATAATGCTGGAGAGATAACAGCCGTTGTTCATAGCCACCCTATAACACCTCCAACTCCTAGTCAGGCAGACAAAATTAGCTGCGAACAAAGCAATCTTCCATGGCATATTGTTAATCCAAAAACAGAACAATGGGGATATTGCGAACCATGCGGATACAAACCGCCTTTATTGGGTAGACCTTGGGTTTGGGGTGTAACTGACTGTTGGAGTTTAGTCAGGGATTGGTATAAGGAAGAAAAAAATACTGAACTTAGAGATTGGGATAGACCCACAACACCAGAAGAGTTTATATCAAATCCAATGTTTGAGAGTTGTGCATGGAGAACAGGTTTCAGAGAACTTAGATCAGATGAAAAAACAATTAATGGCGATCTTTTGTTTATGTCTATTGGATCTCCTGGTTTAAATCATGTAGCTATTTTTTTAGATGGAGATGTTTTACATCATTTAACCGATAGACTATCTTGTAGAGAGGCTTATTCTCAATGGCTACTGAAATGCACAGGAGGGAGGTATCGCTATGTTGCGTAAAGTAAAACTATATGGAGAACTTGCTAAATTTGTAGGCCATAAGGAGTTTGAAGTAAAAGTAGACAGTATCGGTAGAGCAGTAAGTTTTTTAATAAATAATTTTCCTGGAATCGAAAAGTATATGTCTCCAAAGTATTACCAAGTAAAAGTAGGTAATTATGAAATAGGAGAAGATGAATTACATTATCCTATCGGACAAAAAGAAGATATACATTTTATTCCAGTTATCAGTGGTGCTGGAAGAGGATTAGGTAAAACTTTATTAGGTGTAGCTTTGATTGGTATAGCGATAGCAGCACCAGGAGCAGGATTCATGGCTCAAGGTAGCCTTGGTTTCGGGTCTACAATGACTACTGCTGCTGGAGCAGTAAAATTTAGTCTTGCTGCAACACTTGGAAACATAGGTATAGGTCTAGCTTTGATGGGGGTATCTGAAATGCTTACTCCTTTACCTCAAAAAAGAGATTTTAATAGTGAGGAAGATCCAAGACTATCTTACAATTTTTCTGGAACTCAAAACACTTCACGGGCTGGTACTCCTGTTCCAATCTGTTACGGAGAAATCATCACTGGATCGGTGGTCATCAGTGGTTCAATCGACACCCAACAAATACAGGCATGACAGACGCACCAAAAAATATTATTGGTTCTGGTGGCGGTAGTCCTCCACCTCCTCCTCAACCGACCAGAGCACCCGACACTCTACACAGTAGGCAGTTCTCTACTATTCTCGATTTAATTTCTGAAGGAGAAATTGAGGGATTTGCCAGTGCCTCAAAAGAGGCAAGAACACAAGGAACTACTGCATATAACAATGCTGCACTAAAAGATGTATTTTTGAATGACACTCCTGTTTTAAAAGCATCGGCTGACTCCACCAATCCAAGTACAACTGATTTCAACTTTCAAGACGTAAGTTTCACTCCCAGATTTGGTACTGCCAACCAGACAAAAATTCCAGGTGTTGAAAGCAGTTCTTCTGTAACATCAGTTGGAGTGACTGTTACTGCCTCTACACCAGTTACAAGACAGATAACAAATTCAAATGTAGATGCAGTAAATGTAACAATAACCTTTCCTCAACTACAAAGAGCCACCGATAAAGGAGATTTACTTGGATCTTCTGTATCTTTAAAAATTTCAGTTCAATATAATTCTGGTGGCTTTACCGATGTCATTAGTGACACAGTTACAGGTAGAACTGCTGATGCTTACCAGAGAGATTACAGAGTAAATCTTACTGGTGCTTTTCCTGTTGACATAAGAGTCAGCCGAGTTACAGCAGATAGCACAAGTTCAAGCCTTGTTGATTCATTTTTGTGGACAAGTTTTGGCGAAATAATTGACGATGCTAATACTTATGCCAATAGTGCTTATGCTTCTGTTCGATTGGACTCCATGCAGTTTCAATCAATACCTAGTAGAAAATATCGTGTCAGAGGAGTAAAAGTAAGGATTCCTGGTGCTGGTGCAAATAGTTCTGGTACTCCGAGCGTGGACAGTGCAACGGGCAGGATAGTGTACCCAGACGGATACATTTTCAATGGAGTTATGGGTGCTGCTCAATGGTGCTCATGCCCAAGCATGGTGCTACTGGACTTACTTTTAGATACACGCTATGGATTTGGCAATCACATAACTGAGAGTTCTCTTGATCTATTTTCTTTCGTAAATGCTAGTAAATTTGCAAATACATTGGTATCAGATGGATTAGGAGGACAGGAAGCCAGATTTAGTTGTAATGTTAATATTCAAAATCTCCAAGAAGCATTTACTTTGATAAATGAATTAGCTGGAGTAATGCGATGTATGCCCATCTGGTCTGCTGGATCGGTAACAATAACACAGGACAAGCCAACAGATGCCAGTTATCTATTTAATCTATCTAATGTAGGCGAAGGTGGATTTAGTTACTCAGGCAGTAGTTTAAAAACAAGACATAGCGTAGTGTCTGTTTCCTACTTCAATATGGACAGTAAAGAAGTAGATTTTGAGGTTTATGAAGATGCCGATTTGATCTCCAAGATAGGGGTAGTTATTAAGCAAGTAAAAGCATTTGCGTGTACCAGCCGAGGGCAAGCTAGAAGATTAGCAAAGGCAATCGTTTTCTCGGAAAATAATGAATCTGAGGTCTGCACTTTCACGACATCAATAGATTCTGGTGTAGTGGTTAGACCTGGTGCTGTTATTGAAATAGCAGATCCCGTAAGATCAGGAGTTCGTAGAGGTGGAAGAGTTAGTTCTGCCACAACGACCCAGATAACTGTAGATGATTCTGCTGCAACCGATTTACCAACAACAAATAATCCAACATTGAGCGTGATATTACCTGATGGAACTGTTGAAACTAAGCCAGTATCAGGTGTCTCAGGTGCGGTTGTGACAGTATCCTCTGCTTTTTCTCAGACTCCAAATGCTAATACAGTTTGGCTGTTACAAGATGATACAGTTCAAGCTCAAAAGTTTAGAGTATTAAATGTTGAAGAACAAGACGGTATAAATTATGTAATTACAGCTTTATCTTATGTAAATGAAAAGTACGCATTTATTGAAGATGGTGCGACTTTACCAACAAGAACAGTATCAATACTAAATCTTCCAAAAGATCCTCCCACTGCTCTCCAGGCTGAAGAAAAAATAGTTGAAATAAATAATCAGGCGGTATCAAAACTTATCGTTAGTTGGCAGCCTATTGTTGGTGTTACGCAATATCAGGTCAACTATAGATTTAATAATGGTAACTTTGTTTCTACAACAGTATCTTCTCCTGATTTTGAAATATTCAATACTGATATTGGAACGTATGAGTTTCAAGTATTCAGTTATAACGCTGCATTACAGACAAGTCCAACATCTGCTGATTTAACTTTTAATGCTGTTGGAAAAACTGCATTACCATCAAATGTTACTGGATTATCAGCCGAACCAATAAATGAAAAATTAGTAAGATTACGTTGGAATTTATCTACAGATTTAGATGTTACGCATGGAGGTAGGGTGTATGTCAGACATTCTCCTCTAACTGATGGTAATGGTACATTTACAAATAGCACTGATTTAATTCAAGCATTAGCTGGTAATACAACAACAGCAGAAGTTCCTTATCTCGAAGGCGAATATATTTTAAAATTTCAAGATGATGGCGGTAGATTCTGTGCAGGGGAGACAAGTGTAATCCTTGAACTACCAGATAATTTAGCTCCACTTGTTACACAGACTAGAAGAGAAGATTTAGATAGTCCTAAGTTCCAGGGAACAAAAACCAATGTTGCTTTTGATGCAGTTACAAATAGTTTGAATTTAGCTGGTGGAGGAGTTTTTGATAATATTACAGATTTTGATGCCGTAACTTCTTTAGATGACTTTGGTGGAATCGTACCAGAAGGCACTTATGATTTCGGAGGAACTGCTGGTGGAGATACTTTAGATTTAGGTGGTGTATTTAGTCTTGATCTAAAACGTCATTTCTTGACAGAAGGTTTCTATCCATCAGATTTATTTGATTCAAGAGGTTTGATTGATGATATTACTGATTTTGATGGACTTACAGCTACAGAAGTTAATGCTGAAATGTTAGTGAGAGTTACACAAGATAATCCATCTGGATCTCCTACTTATACTGACTTTCAAACTTTTGCTAATGGAACTTACAAAGGCAGAGGATTTCAATTTAGAGCAAAACTTACAAGTAAAGATACTGCACAGGATATAAAAGTTTCTCAGCTAGGCTATACAGCATCTTTACAGAGAAGAACAGAACAAGGTAATGTTATTGCAAGCGGAGCAGGAGCAAAGGCTGTTACGTTTACCAATC
>VTLG01012002.1_pt1 | contig 11286 bp, 13 predicted proteins | sample 4694571 | NCBI WGS metagenome assembly VTLG01 (sample SAMN12604809, study PRJNA352737) | marine metagenome | biome: ENVO:00000447; feature: ENVO:00000209|ENVO:00000569|ENVO:01000036; material: ENVO:00002151; isolation source: viral sequences binned using virsorter ... | reverse complement strand
TGTCTAGTGTTATCACATCTGGATTATCTTTTAAATACTGTTGTTTTAGCTCTGTCCAATAGCTAATTTTAGGATCGAAGTCTCTTTCACCAAAAGAATTAGCTGACATAACACCTAGTTGCATACACTGATTTATTAGCTCTGCAAATGCAGGAGGAGGTGGATTAATTCTAGGCACTCTCTTACATTCTTTCACTAACTCTAATTGTGTTTTTATTTTTTGTTTTTTTCTTTGCTCTTCAGCAAACTCTTCATCACATACAGCGCCAATAGATTTTCTAAATCTTAAACCTAATGTTTGGTTCTGTGATTCTGCGCTAGATCCTGATTTGTATTCGTATTGTCTAACTTCTGTATAGGCTTCCCAGCTACCTTGATCACACGTATTTGTGCCGTCATTTAAATATTCGTTACGTGCTTGTGCTGATGATGTCACCACAAACAGAAAAAATAATATCCACGCTAAATTAACGAGACAAGTCTTTAATATCGTACGCATGTTCCCTTACCTGGTCTGCTAGTTGTCTATATAAGTTTTCTGCCATTTCCCACGTTGCTTCAGCTGCAGATAATCTTGTGGCAACTTCTGTTAACTTATCTTCCGCTACCGCTAAATCTCTTGATAAATTAACGATAGTTTGTTTATTCGCTTCAATAGTATCAGTTAAACTTAATACATATCTAACTGATGTAAATGTTCCAGCTAGTATGGCTGCTACCACAGGAACAATCACTATATTCTTCTTGACCCATTCAAACTTGGATAATTTATTTTTCTTTGTGGCCATTTGCAAACTCTCTTTGTTTATCTTTTAATTTTTCAATATCATTAACAGCTTTCTCTACTTGTTTCTGTAAGAATTCAATATTAACTTTATTGTGCATACCATCTTCAATCGCTTTATTTAAACGATCTACAGATTTGTACAAATCCTCTACTAACATGTAGAGCTCCGCTTCACCAGATGACTTACCTAATTGTCCTCTTGGATATTTAATTCTAAACTCTGTGTTTTGTTCTAAATCTTTTTCTATTAACTCTAATTTTGTTGAGTGTGAATTTAAAGTTTCGTGCAAACCAAAATAAGCCCAAGTTCCGATTGCGACCATTGCAATCAAACTAGCAACCGTCTTCATTGGCATTTGCACTTTTGCTTCTTCACTAATTTTTAAAGCCATAAACTACGGTAAAAATTTATTATATTGAGTAACTATCCAGTTTGTAATTTTTTTCCAAGTATAAACTACTCTGTCTTTAACTTTTTGAATTTTAGTTCTCTGCATTTTTTTTCTCCTCAATTTCGTAGAAGAAGTTATCTGTGTCTTCCGTCTTCCACTTACTTGTATTTTCAACATTCCATTCAGAAGTTTGCACTTTCCAATCTGGAACATTATCTTTCACTGTAAATGAAGGTATATCCCAAATGCATCTGTTGTTAGGTTGTGCTGCATAGTTCCCGTCGTCCAGGGCTATGATGTGAGCACATTTGTGCTCGTGCGGTATTTCTGAATGATCCGTATCTAGGATATTAGGGTCTGGGTGAGCAAAGTCAACCGTAAAAAGGTATTTACCTGGATGCCATTTTTTGTCTTTACCAATGTATTTTCCAGCTTGTCCCTCTAAGATATCGAAAGAATGTACAGAAGGATAATAACTAAAACAATTCCACAACTGTAATTCGTCAAGTCTACGTCTAGGAACTTCTTCTGGTTTATAGCCTCTTTGAATGAACGCAGATATCGGGAGACGATAGAAGATAGCTCCATTTTCCATAATACAATGAAAAAGGAGACTACGCCCTGTAATACTCGAAAGACCGAAGATAATACAGTCTTCAACTTCTCCATGATGTTTCTTAAGGTCATAAAGGTATTCCCTTCTGATCTGTGCATATTCTACTGGTATGTTTGCATTTAAATAAGCCATAATAAATCCTCATTTGATACTACCCCAATTATCCCCTTCTTCATAATCTACTTTGTTTGGCACTTCAAGTGATACTGTTGTCTCCATTATTTCTTTAATCTTGTCTGCTTCTTTTTTATTTTGAACTGAAATATCTAATTCATCATGAACTTGTAGATGTGGTATGATACCTTCTGCATGTAAATCTATCATAGCTTTCTTTGTCATGTCAGCAGCAGATCCTTGTATTAATCTATTCAAAGCTTTGTATGTGTAAGCTCTTCTGATCCCTGGTCCGTGTTCCGAGAGCGCTGTATCGTGTGGCAATGGTTTATGAATACCGAACTGATTTGGTTCCCATAAATGAAACCTGCACAAACGACCGAGAAGAGTTCTAACTTTACCACGTTGTTGTGCTCTGCTCATCACAGCGTCCATGAGTTGTTTAACGAAAGGAACTTTACTATGATACTGTTTAAATAAATCTTCTGCTTGTAATTTATTTATACCAAGCTCTGCTTGTAATTTGTTTTTACCCATACCATAAAACAAACCAAGATTAATTGTTTTAGCTTGTGATCTAGGTATGTTAGCCATATCAGATACAATTTGGTGAAAGTCTGCGTTTTCATTTTTATACGCATCTACTACATCTTCAACAGAGTAAAACCCTTGCAGTGCAGCATAGTGCACTACCAGTCTTGGTTCTTGTTGATTGTAATCAAAGCAACCCCATTTACAATTATCTTCTGGAATAAATAAACTTCTGATCCGTGGTCCGAGATCCTTGTTCCTTGCAGGTATCTGCTGTAAGTTTGGATTATTCATACTGAATCTTCCTGTAACAGTCCCGCCACTATCACCACGTAACTGGTTTATCTCTGCGTGTATTCTACCTTTGTATGAATATTTTAGTATTGTGTCTATGAATGTAGTGTGAGCTTTGTTTATCTCTCTTGCTTTTGCAATAGATTGCACAACTTGATGAGGATGATTTGATAAAAAGTTTTTTGTAAAGCTGGGAGCTCCTGTTTTTACAGTTCTCTCGTATGGTAAACCAAGTTTATCAAATACTTTAGCGATTGACCTTGCAGCCCAGATTTGAACTTCTTCTCTTGTCTCTGCATAAACACCACCCAATAATTTTTTCTCTTCTTCTTCCATTTTTTGTTTTTCTAATGCAGCTCTGTCTTTATCAACACGAACACCAAGAAACCTCATGTCCACTAAAACAGGGAACAGTTTAGTTTCCATATTAAATATGTCCTCTATATCTTGGTGCATTATTTCTTTTTTCATTTCTTGCCACAACTCCAGTGTGAGTTGGGCGTCACGCTCCGCGTAAGCTCCAACGTACATAGCTGGTAGTTTGTACATTTCTGCTTTTGGATCTACACCCCAAGACTTTGCAGTTTCTTGTAAAACAGTTTCATCTTTACCTTTACCAAGATAATCTCTTGATAAGCCATTTAAATCATATCTAAATCTATTTTCATCTACCAAAGAAGAAGCTATCATTGTATCTACGATTTGACCTTTTACGTTTATACCAATAGCTCTTAACCAACATATATCGTACATGGCGTTGTGAAATATTTTTGTAGACTCATGGTTCATCTGGTCCTGTAACCATTTTAAAACCATCTTACGATCCATGTTGCCACCACCTTCATGAGCTATGGGATAGTACGCGCACCAATCGTGCGTAGCTAATGATATGCCAACCACATCACCTACACCCACAACAGAACCAGATCCCATTCTTTCGTTTAGGTTTGGATCTTTTGTCTCTAAGTCGACAGCTATCTCATCATACTTTCCAAGATCAGGAAAGTCTGTTGGTGGTATCCACTCTGTTTGTGGTTTAAATAGAGGTATCTTCATAGTCCCTTTCTATTGCCATTTCAATATAATGTATGGCTTTTAATAAGTCTTCTTTTTGATTTTTTTGCTTGTGCCTACACAAATATTTTATTGCATTCCCTTCCGCGAACGGAATGTTATTTTTATTTATAAACTCACTTGCCTGTATCCTCATCGACCGGTAGTGATCCCCACCTATCTGCTTTTTGTATGTGTCTTTCATATTTTATATCCTTTGTATATGTCTTTTGGTCTGATGATGTGTAAATGATTTCTAGTTCTAGTTGCTCCTACATAAAACAATCTATTTTCATCGTCAGGATTTTGTTCATAATTTTTTTGTGTATTTCTAGAGAGATCTGTTAGCAGAACAACATTATCTTGTTCTCCACCTTTAACACCATGTATTGTAGATAAAGTAATTCTAGGTTTAGAATTTAACTTCTCACCATTCTCCCTCATCCTTCTTATATACCTTATTTTTTTCTGTGGCGCATCATCAAAAGCATCGTACCAAACTTTGTTTGTCTTTAACCATCTCTTTTCATTTAGGGATGACATGTTGTGTAACATGTCTTTGTCTATGTATTTTAATGATTGTTTTTCAAAATGATTACTAGACATATAAGAAACTATCCTAGTTAGTTGATCAAAATTTATGTTCACACCTTTACGCACATCTTCCCAATCTGTGATTGCTTTGTATAAGTCTTGTTCTTTGTTTGTTTTAAATTTGTTCTCATAATACAACCCTTGTGAGTATAGTTGGTCTTCTAAATCATTTAACATAAACCTAGTTCTAGCTAGCACTAGCCAATTACCCTTTTTCATATTAACCTGTTCAAAGTCATCATAATATGAAAGTAAACCTCTTTGCGTTTTTGGTCGCCATTCTTTTGGTAATCTGTTTTGTATTCTTGTTACTATCTTGGATGCAATATCATGCACAACCTGCGGTACTCGGTATGACTGTGTCAACTGTATTAGTTTTCCTGTCTGCGCTATAAAACTATCTACATCTGCGCCAGCCCACCTAAATATAGCTTGATCATCATCACCAGCTAAATAAGTATCTTTAGTTTTATTCCATATTGATCTTGCCATGTCCCACTGAGACAGAGATAAATCTTGAGCTTCGTCTATAAATACCACATCAAATCGTGGTGACTTATCTGATTTAACAAACTCTGTAATCATGTCTGTAAAATCTATTAAGTTATAATCTTTTTTGTATTGATTAAGATCGTGTACAAACTGTTTTAGTTGTTTAACTGTTATATCTTGTGTGTGTTCTTTTAAATTATACTGCTGCTCTGGTGTAATACTTCGTAATTTAGCCATTTGCACAATACGCAATAAATCACTTTTGGTTGTAAATAATCCTGTATGTTCATTATCATACTCATTGTAATCTAAACTATAATTTGTTTTTTTACCTAAATCCTCATAGTGTCTACGTTGCATCACCTCATCTTTTTTAATACCTAGTCTTCTAAATGCGAGAGAATGTAAAGTTCTAAAATATGGTAAGTCGTCTTCACTAAAATTAAATTTTGACATTGCTCTGTCTCTTGCTTCGTACGCAGCTTTTTGTGTAAAAGAAAAATACCCTATCTTGTCTGGGTCTGTTTCTTTCAAATACTTATCAACTTCATTTAGTAAAGTTGTAGTTTTGCCTGTGCCTGGCGGCCCTAATACAATTGTTCTCATAATAAATGTGTCATTAAAATAGTGGCTATACAAATTACAGTAATAATTGTTATGTCACTTTTGAATGACGGTCTTCTTCTCAAAAAGAGTCCTCCTTTTTAAATTTTCTATCTTTAATTTTTGTTTGCTCTTTTTCAAATTGTTTTAATTTTATAACAGATAGTTTTTTCTTTCCTATAGTCATACGTATGTGTTCACAACCACAATGTTCTAATAACCACAGTATTGTAATATCATATTTTTCTGTCCATTTGTGTCTGTGTAAAAATTTATGATAGAAGTGTGTAAAAATAAAATGATGATGACCGTCTTTTGTCCAGACGTTACCAGACTCCATGTCTTCTCTTGTTGCACCCTCTGCGGTTCTACTTGTACAATAATTTTCTAAATGTTGAGACAGCTGTTCTAGTTTGGAAGCACCTGAAGGTGCCTCTACCACTTCAGGGTTAGCCATTAAAGAAGACACAAGATCTTTGTAATCTTTTGGTTTTAAGGTTGGTGGGAACTTATATATTTGATTCATACATGCTCTCACAAATAATCTTTGTTCTTGTAGCTCTTCTGCTTTTAATTCAACTCTTTCACCATCAACGTTAAGTCTAAATATTTTTGGATCTAATTCTACAATCTGTAAGTCAGACAACTGCGGAAACATACTTTGTGTTCCAATACCATACTTTCTAGTTTTACATAATTGTTTATCACAGTGATTACACATAGGTTCGTCTTGACATTTAAAACCGTAATCTTTTGTATCCTTTCTAAATTTTGATATCTCATCATGTCTAAATGGATTTACAAAATGTTTAAAATTAAATTGATCTAATTTGTCAGCCCAACTATCTGGCCATTTCTTTTTTGCATAGACTCTAAATTGAAACATAACTCTGTCTCTACCATCATCTAATTTTTCTTTCGTTAAGGATTCTAAACAAGGTGGGCCATCATCAAACTCAGACGGTGGTCTTTGTATTTTTAAATCTTGTAATTCTTTTGGTGTGAGAGCGCTAACTTTTACGCCATTTAAAAAAGCATCTATTGTAACTGCTCTACCTTGTAAATCATAGGCGTATCTTGTTGAATTCTTACAATTAAAATATGGTAAATTTAGAAAATTTCCTGTATCATCTTGCGATTTTAATTCAATTTGTTTTGGAAATACTTCCGCATTACCAAATCCTAAAACTGCACTGACGGACATAAGTTTATCTCGCATTAATTTTGCAGGCACAAAATCTGTTGTGAATAAAAATATATGTGCTCCACCACTCTTAGATCTACAAACAGATAGTGGTATAGCGTATTGATCTATTTTTTTAAGTATTTCTTTATGGTCAAGAGTATATTTATCTACATCTATACATCCCCATCTACACTCATTGTCCTCATTTATTGGTATAATTCCTAAACTAGGTTCGATACCGTTAAGGTGATCTTCCCAATGTTTATCAGTTACTATTTCTCTTTTTACAAATGATTTACCTTTTACTTTTAATCCATCGGCACCTTTCTTGTCTACATAAGTGCATCCATGAGCACGTTTTAATCCTGCGAATATCTTTCTAAAGTCTTCCATAATTCCTTTTAGTGGTAAGGGCGGATCCACTCTCGCTTAGCCGCCCCATACCTTCCCGAACAGTCTCTTGCTGGGAAACTTTAATATGGTGAATTGGATTTGGTTTCCTGCTCGCCGTGTTTTACATTAACATCGCCTTTGGAAACATTTGATCCAAAGTCTTTTGCTATTTTGTAAATACCCGCATCCGCAATAGGACCAACTCTAGACACATCCCAACCAAACCAAGTACCTTTGTCGTTAGACTGTTGTACCGTTTTTAGTTTATAAATATGGCTATATGTTGGCGGTGTAAACATACCATTCTTACCCTGCATTTTAAGACCCATCATCATTGAGTTCCACTTTCTACTAACTTTAAGTTGAGTAGCTTTCATAGAAATCAAAGCTGTTGTAGGGGCTTTGCCAAGTACAACTACGAAATGACTAGCTGTATTCTCAAGGTAGTTACCATTCGATAATCTATCTTTGTTAAACTTGTCTCTTGTAGTTTTTGGTAAGTCATCACCAGCTTCGTATATTTTTACTGGAGCTCCTTGACTCTCACCTCTGTCTTGCCATTCTATGTGCTGTCTTTTGTAATGCACAGGAACGACATCTATCCCCTTCATGCCATCATAAATCTCGTTCGTCACGGTATTTATAATCATGCCGGGTTCTGCCCCCTCGACATATTTTGCATCCCTCTTATTACACTCGGGTGATAGTTGGCCAAGAACTTTTAAGAACGGTAACGCAAGATCTTCTTGCGTCATGTTCAAACCCTGACCTGCATCAGCTTCAAAATTTACAGTCGCTAATGCTCCACTGTTTGTTTTTGTTACATTGTTCATGTTTATTGTTTCCTTTTTATTGTTGTCTTATTTCCAACAAATATGTTGAAAAGTTCCGTTGGCATTTCTTTACCTGCCTCAATACGCTCACGGACTAACGCTTTGAGAGTCATGGGTTCTACTTTCAGTTTTTGCTGAGGTTCGAAACCCTGACCCTTTGCAAGGGTGGCATAATCAGCCGCCTTGTTATCCTCGTTACGGCCGAACGACACGGATATCTCATTTTTGATTATGTCGCCCAGGCCATTCTCACGAAGCCAGTTAAACGCCTCCTCTTTTTTTGCTTGAGTTATAGTGGCGCTGTAATTCGTTTTAACTTCTACAGAAGATCCATCCTGTAGTTTTATAAAAGATAAACCCATTTCTGATAACATTGTTGGTATAACTTCACCTGATATGTGCTCTAAATGTTTTTTCTTTTGTTTAATCTGTTCTTCATCAACCTCTATTGCTTTTTGAACAGCTTGCATTTCTTTTATTTTATCTGCAAGATGATTTATATTTTTAGTTTTATCTAAAACTTCTTGTTGATCTTTTTCAAAATCAATACTCATTATATTCCTTTCTCATACAAATTTATTTCTATTGGGTAATATTTTCTTTCTTGTTTGTCCCACTTCAATAAATTGTAGTGTCCATTTGTTATATCAGAAACTATAGAACAAGCAACACCTATTATTGCAGGATCACCTGTAAGTAGTAAATAATCTGTTGTTTTAAAATCTTTTAACAGTTGCCTTAATTTGAACACTAACGGTCCAGGGGAAAATATCATTTGAGATCTTTCATCTAACAAAAAATTTAACACACCATACTCAGATGCACCGAGAATATTATATTTTGGTTTACCTTCCTTTGTTCCTGGTATTTCTTGTATAACGTGTACTGTGGGAAAAGAAATTCCAGGAATTGTTGAATCCTTACGATTTTTTATCATTAGATGATCTATACCCTTAGCTTTTGGTCCCTCCTTTGGTGGGGCTTTCAGCTCTTTTAGGTAAGACATCGTTTCCTTATCTATACCCTTATCTTTTAGGTAAGACATCAATTCCTTATAGTCTTTTACCTTCATTAATAATACCTGTCTTTCTTGACACAATATACTATTTCTATTATAAAAGGCAATAGAAAGATGAAATATAAGTTTAAGACGAAGCCATATGCGCATCAATTAATTGCGTTAGAAAAATCGTGGAATAGAAGCACGTTCGCATATTTTATGGAAATGGGGACTGGCAAAACAAAAGTCCTAATTGATAACTTAGCCATGCTTTACGATAAAGGTAAAGTAAATGGTGCATTAATTATTGCACCAAAAGGTGTGGTAGGAACTTGGTATAACCAAGAACTTCCAGCACATCTTCCAGATCACATAGAAAAAATTACTGTATTGTGGCAAGCCAACATAAACAAAAAACAACAAAGTAAGCTTGATGAATTATTTAAATTAGGCCACGAATTACATGTATTGGTTATGAACGTTGAGGCTTTTAGCACAGAGAAGGGTTTAACTTTCGCAAAAAAATTTTTACGATCTCATAACTCTTTGGTGGCTATTGATGAAAGCACTACAATAAAAAATCCAAAAGCAAAAAGAACTAGAAATATATTAGACATTGCAAACCTAACAAAATATAGAAGAGTTATGACAGGTTCTCCTGTCACTAAAAACCCTCTAGATTTATTCACACAATGTTATTTTTTAGACCCTTATCACTTAAACCACGAGTCTTATTATTCTTTTAGAATGAGATATGCCATTATGAAAACAGCGCATATATCTGGTAGATCAATACAACTTGTTGCTGGTTTTAAAAATTTACCAGAACTATCGGAAAAATTAAAACCTTTTTCATACAGAGTTTTAAAAGAAGATTGTTTAGATTTACCTAAAAAAATATACATGAAAAGAGAAATACAATTAACCAAAGAACAAAAGAAATTATATGATCAAATGCGTAAAGAAGCTTTGGCTACATTAAATGGTAAAACTGTAACAACCATGACTGCTTTGACACAATTAATGCGCTTGCACCAAATAACTTGTGGTCATTTTTCTGCAGACGATGGAACAATACAAGAAATTAAAAACAATAGATTAATGGAACTTATAGATGTTTTAGATGAAACTGAAGGTAAGGCAATTATATGGGCGCACTATCAACATGATGTAGAAAACATATACAAAATTTTAGAAGAAAAGTATGGTCCGGGTTCCGTGGTCCATTACTACGGCAAAACGTTACCTGACCAAAGGGACTATGCTATAGAAAATTTTAAAAACAATGATAAGGTTCGGTTCTTCGTAGGCACACCTGCAACAGGTGGTTATGGTATCACTTTAGTGCAAGCCAACACTGTAATATATTTTTCTAATGGATATGATCTAGAAAAAAGAATGCAATCAGAAGACAGAGCACACAGAATAGGGCAAAAGAAATCAGTGACATATGTAGATATTATCGCTGAAGATACAGTAGATAAAAAAATTGTAAAGTCCTTACGTAAGAAAATTAATATCGCATCCGAAGTTATGGGCGAAGAATTAAAAAAATGGATTTAAGCTATAAATTTCTCAATTAGAAGTAATGCTACGGCCCCCACCGCAGCTAAAAGAACCCAATAGATTTTGTCTATCTTGCCGCCCAATTTGTGAATACCGTTATGCATATGATTAATATCTTTTTTAACACCCTTAATGTGTCCGTATAGGGATACGATATGTTCTCTGGTTGTTTTAGGTTCAATAGCCATTAAGTTCTAGTCCTTTGTCTTATAATTTGTTCTTCGGGAGATAATAATGCAGCTTCGGTTTGTGTCAACCCACCAGTTCGTGGCATCGCTTGAGCAACAGCCGTTGGTTGTACATTTGGCATAGGGTTTGTAGCCATGGGTCCTGGTGTTTCTAATTCACCAAAAAAGTCTGGAAATACATCATCTAAATATAATTGATTTAATTCTCTTAATATTTCGTTAAGCTCTTGAAAAAACTCTGGTGTCATGGGGTTATCGTATCCATTCTCCTCTGCATTTCTAATATATTCATCTATTAATCCATCAGGTAAATCAAAAGGTTTAAATTGACCATTTGATAATGCATTGAAGTCTTTTGATAGATTACGTTTGTCAAATATTTGACCTATTTCTTTATCATCGTAACCAAGATCCCTCATTGCTTCTATGTCTTTACTCATTTCTCTAGATGCTTTAAACCAAGATCTGTTTCCTTCAACTAATCGTTTTAAAATATTTTGTGATGTTGTGTCTTTTGATCCTCTTGGTCTAGGTAAAAACCCTCTGCTTTGACGTAAAGCTTTACTGTATCCTGTAATTTTATAACCCATGGATTCAGGTATATCCATTTTAATATTTCTAAACCCAAAGAAGCCAGCTAACTC
>VTLG01013764.1_pt1 | contig 11288 bp, 20 predicted proteins | sample 4694571 | NCBI WGS metagenome assembly VTLG01 (sample SAMN12604809, study PRJNA352737) | marine metagenome | biome: ENVO:00000447; feature: ENVO:00000209|ENVO:00000569|ENVO:01000036; material: ENVO:00002151; isolation source: viral sequences binned using virsorter ... | reverse complement strand
GCTAAATACAACTCAATAACCAAATAGGACTCCCCAAGTCCCTACCGAGTAGGTTTTCTTTGTTTTCCCTGCCCGTGTAAACTTGGGGAGTCTTTATTTCTACTTATGTCTCAGAAGAAAAAGAAACCAAAACCAAAGCCCAAAACAACCAAAGTAAAGGGCTACTAGAAAACCATGAAAAAACTACAAACAATCGGAGCAGCCATCGGAACACTAGTTGTGTTCTCTGCTTGCTCCTCTCTGGATCTCGGTGGTGCAGTCCCTGTGCCCCTTACAGATCCCCCAAAAGACGTTGAGGCTTTTCTAGAGCTTCGTGCGCTTCCTCCTAAGTTCAATGTGGAACTCAATCTGGTTCCCAGTGAGCTGGCCGACTAAAGGGACTATTGGTGTCTAGGGGCTCTAGCTCTGGTATTACCAGAGAGACAGACAGGCATCCACCACTAGGGTCCCTAGCACCATCCCTTTTCAAATTTGGCATAAAAATCTGAAGGGGTATACGTATAGCAGCGCGCCGAAAATCCCCCCGATGGGCCCTCCCAGCTCGCATTTCTGGGCCTGATTGTCGCTTGATTGCCACCCCCCTTCCTCAATCCGCTAGACTGTCAGGCTTCGCTTAGCACGTCAGGTGCTGAGGAGCGGTTGAACAGGTGTTTGCACAGGGGTGTTCTTGTGTTCGCGCCTGTCACCACAATGTGCATACACCCGTTTTTCGCTCACCTTGCGTTTTTGCCCTTTGCTGTAAACACAATGTAAACACCTATAGCCCCCAGTAAATCCGCGCACAGGCACGCACAGGCACACGCACAGGCACACGCGCAGGCACGCACAGGCACACGTCCAGGCGCGCGCGAGGCCCACCAAAAAAAAGTTCACTTTGTTTCCCGTTGGTTTTTAGAGGTTTACAGAGAATCGACAAAGAAACACGCAAAAAGTTCTTTCCATTCGTTCCGTTTCCGTCATCGTTTGCGCCGTCATGAAAAAAACAAACGACCTGCCCAACACAATTTACAACGCAATCATTACGCTGGCGCTCTCAGCGGCTGTTGTGCTCTTTTGCGTTGCCGTGGTTAACTCTTAACAACACACCACCAAGACAAATGAAATTGTTAGGCTTCAATAGCAGCAGAACGCATTTTGACGTTATAGAGAGCGAGGAAATCGCCGTGGCCATGTTAACGATGGGGAACGAGCAAGACATTGACCGCGTGTGCCGGAAATTGCCATCTGGGACCGTTGCGGTCATGACTCAATCGAGCGAGACCACAATCGCTCTCATCGCCCCTAACGGCGACAAGATCACCAGAAGTAGCGGTCGGATAGATGCAAAGCGCACGCTTCAAAAGCTCAAGGAGCTAGGGGTGAAAACTTTTAATGTTAAGAAGGGCGGGGCAAAAATTGAGTGCTAACCATTCTCCAAACACACACACAAGAACACACACACAAAAGAACAAATGAAACTGACCACAAAAAAACAAAAGATCGGAGCCTCGAAAGGAGCCCGGAGGATTTGCCTCTGGTCTCTCAAGCTCAACGAAATCGGGCTCACAAGCGGAACGCCCATTGCCCTTAGATGGGAAGGATCTATTGGGGCTCTCGTTATTGAGCGAAGCGCTGATAAGGAAGTTAAGCGGAAAGTCTCTCGAGTGATGAATCACGGGAAGGAGCTGCCGGTCATTGATTTGAAGGAAACCAAAAGCCTCAGCCTTGCTAACTTGGGAGAGATTGGCGACAAGGTGCATGTCGAATTCCGGGAGGTGCACGTTAACGATGGCTACGTAGTTATCACACCCGCCGCTGTCTAGAGACTCCCGCCCCTTGCTAACACACAAAACCAAACAAAGAACACACCAAGAAAAATGAAAACAATACCTGAAAAGAATACTAGCATCATCCACGGCACACATCGGCCTGAGGATCTCCTCGGCACGCTTTTATTCGCGCTGGAGGATTACAATATGCCCGCCGCACGTCGTTTTAATTCTGAGCTAATTTCGAGGGGCTTTGGATACAGCCAATGCGGAGTCTGCGGCATGGGGAATCGTGATGATTGGCCGCAAGATTTTGATGATGACGTGGCAAGCGAGCTTATCGAGGAGCTTTTTGATGCGCTCAATGAGGTAGCGCCAGAGGGATGTTATTTTGGGGCACACCCCGGAGATGGAAGCGATTTCGGATTTTGGGAAAGCGGTGAGGAGTAGACGAAACAAAAAGAACACACACCAAACACCAACACACACACAAGACAATGAAAACAGAATTGCCTTCCCCTAACTGGACCCCCTGTGGACAGAATGCAGCCTGGACAGCCCGCGCGTTCCACTACGGCGAGAGCACACCCAACACAACGGATGCCGACATTTACGTGATTGACGCTCGCGAAATGGATGCCCCGTGGGCCGTTGTTATTTCCTACCCAGAAGCGGAAGCTCGGGGAGAGGAGCCAAAGGAGCCCGAGGTTGTCTGCTTAATGCGGAGCCTGCCAAAAGCCATGGAATACGCCCAACGGCTTTACTGGGGGCGTGTCTACTATGACATCGTTGGGTATGATGCGCACGAAGACGACAAAACCAGAACAAGTCTGGACATGATCAGAGCTCTTGCTGAGGTAGCGGCCTTGCTCAACAACGACCTGCCCGCCCCTTGCTAACTCACCGAACACACACACCAAACCAAACCAAACACCACAAAGAACACATGAAATTTACATTGAACACACATGAAGCCGCGGGGATTCTTATGGACGACGACTGCGCCAACTGGAGCCCGGACGGAGCGGTTGCGCTCATCCGTTACCTTGAGGATCTGGAGGCTGACACTGGAGAAGAGATGGAAATGGACCGTGTGGCTCTCCGCTGCGAATTCTCGGAGTATGAAAGCGCGGCGGATTTCGCGGAGTGCTTTTGGGCGACGGTGGGGGACAGGGACACGGAATGCGGCATTGACCGCGAGCTTGACAGCGTGGGCGATATTGAAGACAAGATCCTAGACTTCGTCAGGGACCGGGCCGTCGTGATTCCATTTGAATCCGGCGTGATCATTCAGGAATTCTAAACACCAACACCAAACAAACAAAGACAATGAGCAACTGGATAGAAAGCCGCATAACAGCGGTAATAAGGAAAGCAGAGATATTCTCTGAGAATGGAGAGCATGAGGCGGCGGATAGCTGGCTGGACAACATGCTTACTGCGTTGGAGCTACAGGCTGAACGTCTGCGAGATGCCCAGAATCAAACAGCCGCGTCAGCGCTACGGCGCAAGGAAGTAAAGCGTGTACAGACGGAGACGGGGCACCTTTAACCACCACAAAACAAAAAACAAAGAAAGAACAATGGAACCCACCACCACAACGCTTGCCGCCGCCGCTCTCATTATTGTTATGTTCATGCTCAGGAGGAGACGGTAAGGATTCTGGGCGTATGGAAATAATCGATGTGCGGAAATACCTCCCATGGATGCGCCGAGCGTGCCGGTCAATGCGAGCGCTTGCCATTATCCAGGATCTGGAGGAACACATGCACGCCAATGCCACTGCCCTCGCCCAACTAAAAGAGCTTCGCCAGTTAATTAATAAAGAGACATGAGTAGTTACCAACGCCGCCGCTTCAGACAGCGCGCCCGCTCACAGGCCGTCCCATGGGATCTTGCCAAACAGGTGAGTGACGCATGCGACCGTTTCTTTAAGGATCGCAAGATTGAGCCCATGAAGTGGGGCAAGATTCCAGTTGACACCGCAAAGAAAGTTTCAGAAAACAAAGAAAACACAGAAAACAATGACAGTTGACCCATGGCTTGCCGTGCTTCTATTCGGCCTCTTGATCATCGCATGCCTCTTCCTTGAGGAGGACATGAAAGCCGCCGACAACCCACCCACCCAGCGCCTCTTTGGTGCAATTCTACGGGCGCTCTCGGTGGTGGTGTTCGTAGCCTCATTCTGGGTTATTGCCTCACTGGCGTTAACCAACTGAAAAACAAAACAAACAAAGACAAACAACGATGAATAAACAAACAACGGTGTATGCCGTCGTCTGCCCGACATGGGACACACCTGTATCTCTGTATGAAACACGAGAGTTGGCCGAGTTGTCGGCGCACGTGATGAACGGCGAGCTGCCCGCTACACACCACAAGGTTGAACCGCTTACTGTGTTTGGCACCGCCGAAGCAAACAGCGATGATCCAAATCAAATGGAGCTTGATGTATGAACACAACACACACAATAACCGAAATAAATAGAGCCATAAGAATCCTGGAAGAAGCTAAGGCTGAACTGGAGCACGAGGCCGTGCCTATTCCGATGCCCCTTACAGACAAGAGGATTGCCGTTTGCGTCGGACACTCACGTCCGGGAGACTTCGGGGCAACGGCATGCGATGGGATGACCACCGAGTTCGCTTGGAACCACAAGCTAGCGGTCGAGCTCAGCGAATTCTTGGAGGCCATGGGAGCCAAGGTGCTTCTGCTTGATTACTACGGGGAGAGCACCCAAACATACCTATCCTACGGGCAGGCTATGAGCTGGGTAGCGGACAAGGTGGAGCTGTTCAGAGCTGACGTTGTGCTTGAGCTGCACTTCAACAGTGCGCCGTTCAAAGAGGCGCGTGGATTTGAGACTCTGGTTACTGGGAGCGAACGCGGGCAGATACTGGGCAACGCCCTCCAAGATGAGATGGCGCATCTGTTCGAAGGCGAGCCCAACAGGGGAGTGAAGACACGTTCTCGCGACGACCGCGGCAGCGGGTTTCTCTACAAATGCAAGCCACCCGCCGCTATTCTAGAGCCCCTCTTCGGGAGCAACCCGGAATCCTGGAACAAGTGGAAAAACAAGAGGGTGACAATCGCAGAGGCTTACGGGCTTGGGGTTCGCCGTTATTTCGAGGCGCTGGCATAAGACTTTTGTCCTATGAAGTGGGCTTGAAAAAGCTGCTACGATTATTTACGAATAAAGGAACCAACAAAAAGGGAGGAAAAACAAAGACCATGCCTATTCGAAAAAACAAAAACAAGTGGCTTGCTGATCTTATGATTCAGCGCCAACGCTACCGAAAACAATTCGATACCGCAGAGGAGGCGAGCGCTTTTGAAGCGGAGGTGCGAAAGAGAAACAAGTTGGGCCAGCCCATCGGGGAACTGGTGGCCAACCCAACGGCCCTCAGCTCTTCGGTTACTTTTGGGGAGATGGTGGACAAGTGTTACACCAGATACTGGCGCGGGACAAAGAACGGAGAGCAAGTAATCAGCAACATAAAGATCCTGGAAGAGTTCTTCGGCAGTGACACACCTGTGGATGACATCACAGTCCACCGGATTGATGATTTCATCGGGCATCTACAGTCTCTCAGCAGGGCACCAGCTACTATCAATCAGAAGCTGGCTCATCTTGGGAAGGTTCTGCGGTTCGCTGAGGAACGGGGCTATATAAAGGTGAAGCCAAAAATTGAGAGAGTCCCACAGCCAAGCAACGAGCGGATGGTGTTCTTCGACTACGATACAGAGGCCGACATCCTTGGGTATCTATCAGACCACAACCCCGATTTCTTTGATTGGTTTATCTTTGCCATAGATACCGGAATCAGGCCGGGAGAGATCCAAGCGTTGACGAAGAGATGTTTCCGCACAGATCCAGTGCTCGGGCCAGTGGTAGACGTGCGAGAAGTAAAGGACACCGCAGGAACTACGGAGCCGCGAACGGTTCCTCTCACAGAGAGGGCTTCTAGTGCTGCCAGACGGCAGACAAGAGAATCACTGGCTCCCTTTTCAAAGTGGACGAGCGCTTCTCGGCGGATTGCGTGGGGAAAGGTGAGGGAAAACGTGGACATGGACCCTGACTTGGTTCCCTATTGCGCCCGCCACACTACAGCGACCCGCTTGGTTCAACAGGGCGTGAATCTTAAAGCGGTCCAGAGATGGATGGGGCACAAGACCCTGGACATGACTTTGAAGTATGTGAAGCTAGTTCCTGATGACCTCCTGTTTGGGAAGCAGGCGCTGGAGAAACCTCAAAGAGTAGCCTAATGATGACGGACAACGAAAGAGAATTCCTAGAGACACAACTGCCCGCCTTGCAGAATCAACGGGATGACACCGCCAATCGTATTAAGATTCTACAGGAAAGACGCGATGACCTTAACAAGCAGATCAGGGGCATCCGGACGAGGCTCAAGCGGGCCAAGCTGGAAGAGGTGAGTGACTGGTAGTGACAAACGGGTGACAAGTGGTGCCTTTGGTTGACAATTTCATTGGGTATAAGTGTGTGTAACTGGCGGGGGGAATCGGTAGATAACTATTTGATTCCCCCCGCTTTTTTATGGTGGCTATGGGTGGACTTGAACCACCGACCCCAGCATTATGAGTGCTACCCTCTCCTAACCTAATCTCTAAAGCCCCTCTTTAAAAACCATGCAGGCTAGGACAAACACCTAGAGTGTCCTATGCAGCCGCTTTCTCTGGTGACAATTAACTGACAATATTTTGAGAAGATGAAGGCTCTTACTCAGCAAGAATTAAACGAAGACATGACCACCATTGGGGTGGGCCGCTATAGAAACCACACGGAACAGGCCAAGACCAGAGAGGGGGAGGGAGACACCAAGTATGGGCAACGCTTGATGAGGGCCGCTCTTCCTCAGTTCTCCAAGGGCATCTCTGACATGATCAGCGGGTGGAAACATAAGAACAAAGCACGATGGCAGCATGATCTGCTGGACATGAAGCCGGAAGTGATTGGGTTCATTGCCCTCCGCAGTTGTCTTGATCGAATCACCGCAAGGAAGACCATGAATAGCCTTGCTTGTTTTGTCGGGGCGCGGATTGAGGACCAAGTGAGGTGTGACTTCCTTGTGAAGCACAACCCAGACAAGGGAGAGGGGATAATCCTGGGTGCGAAGCGCAGAAAGAACGCAGGAATCAATCACATACGGACACACGTTAGGCGCTCCATGATGCACGAAGCAGCAAAGGGCCTGATGGAACCTTTTGAAGCGTGGAGTCAGAGAGACAGGGCTAGCTGTGGGGCTTGGTTGGTTGAGCTATTGAGGGATTCAACGGGCCTGATTGAATACGTCTACATCCAACAGAAGTCGGGGCGAAAGAGAGCCACAAGATTTGTAGTGGCTACCCAAACTACGCTCGACTGGGTGGAAAATTACAACAGTGACAGGGAGCTGCTCGAACCGTTCTGGCTACCTACAGCGGAGACACCAGTGGAGTGGGACAACATATGGACTGGCGGCTACGAGACTGAAGGGACAAGCCTGCCAAAGCTGCCCTTTATCAAGACGAGAAACATGGAGCATCTTCGCAATGCGCCCGCTGTGCTTGAGGAACCAATGGAAGCCTGCAATCTGATTCAGCAAACACCTTGGCGTGTTAATGAAGAGGTGTTGGAGGTTGTTAACTGGGCGTGGGAAAACAGCCTAGAGATAACTGGGTTCCCCGGCAGGGAGGACGAAACTTTACCTCCGTTTTCTGAAAAGATACACGAAGACAAGGAAGCCCTTACCAGATGGAAGATGATGGCGGCTGGTATCTATAAGCGCAACGCATCTACCAAGTCTCGCCGACTACTGGTAGGTAAGGTTCTGTATCTGGCCGACAAGATGAGAGCAACCAGGTTTTTTTACCCAAGTAACTGTGACTTCAGAGGCAGGGTATACAACATTCCTAGCTTCCTTGGAATCCAAGGGCCTGATATGTGCCGAGGATTATTGAGGTTTGCGCGGGGCGAGCGAATAAAGAACACACAAGATGCCAAGTGGCTTGGTGTGCATGGCGCTAACACATGGGGCAACGACAAGGTGACTCTTAGTGAGCGATGGAAGTGGGCGGTGGCCTTTACAAAGGATGCTCAAAGGATAGCGGCCAACCCAAAGAAGGAACTTCTGTGGAAGGATGCGGACAAACCTTTTCAGTTCTTGGCTTGGTGCTTTGAGTGGGCCAAGTATACGCAAACAGGAAAGCTGGAGACGTTTTTGCCGGTGGCTATGGATGCCAGTAACAACGGGCTCCAAATCCTTTCGATGTTGACCCGCGACCCCTACGGAATGAGTGCAACTAATGTGCTTCCTACTGACAGGCCAGCCGACATCTACAGGGTGGTAGCTGAGAGGGTAGAGGGATACCTCCGGGATGACGCTAGGGAGAACAGGTTATTCAGCCGTGAGTGGCTTGAGTTTGGTGTTACTAGGTCCACCTGTAAGCGCCCAGTCATGTGCTACAGCTACGGCCTGACTAGCTACAGCAACCGGGCTTATGTAGTTGAGTGGTTTGAGGAAGAGATCCATGACCGCAAAAGAACCAGCCCATTTGACCCGCGAGAAAAGGTTATGGCTACCAACTACCTTGCTGGGCTTGTTTGGCGAGGCATTGAGGAAGTCCTTGAGAAACCAAAGGAGTGCATGCAGTGGTTCCAAGCGTGCTCAAGACTGGTGAGTTCTCAGGAGCGCCCGCTTTGTTGGTTAAGTCCAAGTGGTTTCCCTGTTGTCCAGGAATATAAGCAACTCAACAGTAAACGGGTAAAGACATGGGTTAGTGGCGAAGCTACTTGGATCAGGTTTAACGAAGAGAGCGACAGGATTTGTGGGAGGAAGCAGGCAAATGGAGTGAGTCCTAACTTTGTCCACGCGCTTGATGCGGCAGCGCTGCACAAGACGGTAGTGAGGGCTAACAAGGAAGCAGGTATCTACGACTTTGCCATGGTGCATGATAGCTACGGCACCCACTCAACCAAGTGCGACGCGCTCTCCAAGATACTCAGGGATGTCTTTGTAGATATGTTTGAGGTTGACTTACTTTCTGACTGGGCTAAACAACTGTCCGATCAGCACCCTGATATTACTTTCCCCTCTCCTCCTCAATTTGGTGGGGCCGAAATAACAAAGATCCATGATTCCACTTACTTCTTCAGTTAAAGATGCTGATCCTTCCCAAACAGTTACACACCTCTCAGTTTGTTCAGGATATGACGGGCTTGGGCTTGGACTCGCAAGAGTTTTCGGAGCAATCCAGCCGGTGGCTTATGTGGAGATCGAAGCCTTCGCCGTCGCTAACTTGGTTGCGAAGATGGAAACGCACCAAATGGCTCCAGCTCCTATCTGGACGGATGTTAAAGAGTTTCCATTCCAAGAGTTTCGTAACAAGGTGGACATCCTCTCTGCGGGATACCCATGTCAACCCTTTAGCACTAATGGAAAGCGCAGGGGAAAAGCGGACGGGAGAGCTTTGTGGCGGCACATCGCAAATGGAATTTGGGTTTGCAGACCATCCGTTGTGTTCCTTGAAAACGTCGAAGGACATATCACCCTCGGACTTAGAGAAGTCCTTGAGGACCTGGCAGAGCTTGGTTACAAAACGGCGTGGGGAATATTTTCAGCGGCTGAAGTCGGGGCACCACACAGAAGGAAAAGAGTCTTCATATTGGCCTACGCCAACGACAGCAGAAGCGATGAAAATATCAAACAATCCAAACTATGGGCAGCTAGGATTAAGCAATCATCCCCAGATCCACGGGTTTGCGGTGGACAGAGAGAAGCTGCACAAGGACAGAAAGGGGGGTTTAAAAGCGAAATGTTCCCAGCAACCCCAGAAGGAGAACCGAGAGAGTGGGAAGTGCCGAGGACAGTTGAGCGTAGAGTTCGTGGAGCAGCTCATGGGGGTGACTGTAGGGTGGACAGACTTCTCATGCTGGGAAACGGAGTCGTCCCTGCCCAAGCAGAACACGCATTTAGAACATTAGCAGAGGAACTATGGGGACAATCGACAAGTCAACCAACGAGCTGATTGATGGGTGGAACAGTTTAGCGCAGGCCGCTGTTCGCTTTGGCTTGCTCAAGAAGGCCCATGATGATGGCGAGGACATAGACCCTGAAGCATTTAATTTTAGTGAGAAAGAATTAGTAACCAGCGCAAGAGTGTTTGCAATGCTTTGCGATGTTTACATTACAGAAGAACCAAAAAACGAAAGGAAAAGATAAGAGATGGCAAATAAACATCTAACCACACCAAAGGGCACAGCCGTATGGCCGCGCCTCACCGAGCCCGACACCAAGTTCAACAGTGCCGGGGTATATAGCGCAAAGATTCACGTTAGTGAGAAGGACTTTAAAGTCTTTGACACCAAGGTGAGAGAAATCTACGAGGCATACCATGCCGCCGTGGAGAAAGAGACGGGCAAGAAGCATGGCGAGAGCGAGGGCTACCCTTGCAGGATTACCAAGGAAGGTGATTATGAAATCTACGCCAAGCAAGTTGCAAAGAAGCTGACTGAGGGAGGACTCCTGGAGTTCTCTGTTGCTCTGTTTGATTCAAAGGGATCTAAGATTGATGACAAGCCCAACGTGGGCAGCGGGTCTATCTTGCGTCTTTCTGTTGAGCCTGTTTGCTGGGCGATGAATCAGAAGGGAACAGGCTTGGTCACTGGTATTTCGTTGCGACTCAAGGCAGCACAGATTATCCAGCTCAAGGAGTTTGGTGGTGGTGAAGGCTTTGGCTTTGACGACGAAGGCGACGGCTTTGTGAGCGAAACCTTTGAAGGCCAGTTTGAACAAGAAGAGGAAAACCAAAAAGGCGGCATACCGTTCTAAGTTTGAGAAGAGGATTGCCCTAGCCCTTTCGGGGGCTGGGGTGTCCTTTGCTTACGAGGACGAGCGGTTGAAATACACCAAGCTGTGCTATTACACGCCTGACTTCATCCTTGGTAATGGGGTGATGCTAGAGGTGAAGGGTTTCTGGCGACCATCAGACAGGACAAAACACCTGTTGGTCAGAAGGGACAACCCTGAGATAGACATTCGCTTTGTGTTTCAGCGGGCTAAGAACAAACTAAATAAACAAAGCAAGACCACCTACGGAGACTGGTGCGACAAGCACGGATTCCTGTGGTGCGAAAGAGAGATTCCTAAATCGTGGCTACATTAGAAGCTGCCCTCATTCACCAACCGTGCGCTGATTGCGGTAGTAGTGATGGCATGACAATAAACAATGATGGGTCTACCAAGTGTTACTCTTGTGGACAGTGGACACCAGCGCCGAGTGTCTTTCAACCTGAGAAGGGGACTCCTTCATCCAAGCCTAAGCAGGTGAACGAGTTTATTACAGGAGAGTATCAGGCCCTCCCGCACAGACACCTACATGAAGATACCTGCAAGAAGTTTGGGTATCAGGTGGGAGAGCTTGGAGGAAACCTGTGTCACATAGCTAACTACTATAACCTGGATGGTAAGCAGATTGCCCAGAAGTATAGATTTGAGGGTAAGAAGTTCAGATGCAGTGGAACTCCCGATCATTTTTTT
>VTLG01010797.1_pt1 | contig 11289 bp, 8 predicted proteins | sample 4694571 | NCBI WGS metagenome assembly VTLG01 (sample SAMN12604809, study PRJNA352737) | marine metagenome | biome: ENVO:00000447; feature: ENVO:00000209|ENVO:00000569|ENVO:01000036; material: ENVO:00002151; isolation source: viral sequences binned using virsorter ... | reverse complement strand
ATGAAAATGGACGCTGACGAAATGAGACACGATGCTGAAGAAATGGAAGACAAAGAAGAATCTGAAGACGCAGAAGAATCAGAAGACGCTGAGGAATTAGCTATGATGGACAAAGAGGAAGAAGAAGACGCAGAGGAAATGGAAGACAAAGAAGAGTCTGAAATGGACAAAGAAGAATCTGAAGACGCCGAAGAAGCTATGCACGATAAAGAAGAATCTGAAATGGACGCAGAAGAAGAAGATGAACTTGACTTAGAATCAGTATTAGCTGAGTTAGAAGCTGACTTAAACAAAGATGAAGAAGATGAACTTGACGAAGTCGAAGATAAAGACGAAGAAGAAAAAGTTGACGAAAATGATGTATCATCTCAAATTGGTTCAGCAGACAACAAAGTAAATCCAGAAGCAGGCGACACTTCAAAAGTAGGACAAGGACCAGAATCAGAAGGTTCTGATAAAGAATCTGGTAAAGAACTTGGCGACCACGACGTTGTTAAGGAATCAGAGGACAAAGAAGAGGAAGAGGACGCAGAAGAAGCAGACTTAGACTTAGACGAAGTTCTTAGAGCACTTACAGAAGAAGAAGACGCAGAAGAAGAAGCAGACAAAGTGGATGAACTTAAAAAAGAAATCAAAGAAACTCGTAGTGTAGTAAAATATATGCGAGCAAAATTAAACGAAGTTAATTTATTGAATGCAAAACTATTGTTTTCTAACAAACTATTTAGAGCATTTGGATTGAACAATCAACAAAAATTAAAAGTTGTTGAGAACTTTGACAGAACTACAAACTTAAGAGAAGTTAAATTGGTTTACGCTACATTAGCAGAATCATTTAAAAGACCTTCTAAACTAAGTGAGTCAGTTGTTAAAGGTTCAAGTTCAAAACCAGTTCGCTCTACAAAACCTGCAAAACAGGAAGTATTGTCAGAAGGACACGAGTTAAAAGCAAGATTCAAGAAATTAGCAAACATACTTTAAGGAGTAGACTATAATGAGTAAATTAAATTCAATAGAGTCATTAATGGACGGACATAATCCACAAAGACAACTATTAGAACAAACTCGTCAGTTAGTTAAAAAATGGGAACCAACAGGTCTTTTAGAAGGTTTAGAAGACGAAACTAAAACTCACGGAATGGCAGTATTGCTTGAAAACCAAGCAGGTCAGTTAATCCAAGAGGCATCAGTTACTGGTGGTCAAAATGCAGAAGAATGGAGTGGAGTAGCACTTCCATTAGTAAGAAGAATTTTTGGTGAATTAGCAGCACAAGAATTTGTGTCAGTTCAACCAATGAACTTACCTTCTGGTCTTATTTTCTATCTTGACTTTAAGTATGGAACAACCCAAACAGGTAACCATACAAAAGGCGCAGATGTATACGGAAATACATCAGGTTCTAATGTTGACGCAAGTGGTGGTTTATACGGAGCCGGTAAATTCGGATATTCTATAAATGACGCTACATCAGGCGACACAATTCGTATTCACGCATCTACAACAGACGCAACCAATTTCACAACTGGTTCAGTTTCTTGGTCAGATGTTGACTACGAGCCAGACCTTTCAGCATCAGTTGCATTAGGAAATGCAGTTGATAATGGATTGGTTAAAATTACAACTGGTATTGAAGCTTACACAAACCCAGACAAAGACGGAATTAGAGCATTCTCTATTTCAGGTTCTGGATTTGATGAGTTCTTTCCAGCTTACACAAAGATAAATTCAGCAGAAACTGAAATTAGCTTTATTGTTAAAAAATCAGTAGCAACGGCACCATTAAGTGCTTCAGTTGCTTACCACAAACAGCCGGTAACAGATTACAGCAGAACTGATTTTGAAGCAACAAACACTCAAATTGACGCAAACCCTGAAACTGATATCGATATACCAGAATTAGACATTGCGCTAAAGAGTATTCCTATCATTGCGAAAACTCGTAAGTTAAAAGCAGTCTGGACACCAGAATTAGCTCAAGACTTAAACGCTTACCACTCAGTTGACGCAGAAGCAGAATTAACATCACTATTATCAGAATATATTTCAATGGAAATTGACTTAGAAATTCTTGATATGTTGATGGACAACGCTTCAGCTAAAAAAGAGTTCTGGTCAGCAAGAGTAGGATATGAATATGATTCAGCACAAAATTCAGGAAATGGTGGATTTGTTGAGTCAAGTGGTGCTTCAAACGCTTACACTAAAGGTGACTGGTTCCAAACACTTGGAAACAAAATCCAAAGCGTAAGTAATGCAATTCATCAGAAAACACTAAGAGGTGGAGCAAACTTTATAGTTGTATCACCAGAAACTGCAACAATCCTTGAATCAATTCCAGGATATGCAACAGGTGCAGATGGAGACGCTAACACAAATCAATTCGCTATGGGTGTTCAAAAAGTAGGGGCAATTAACAACAGATACACTGTTTACAAAAACCCTTATATGTTAGAAAATCAAATCCTTGTAGGATTTAGAGGTGCTAACTTCCTTGAAACAGGTGCGGTTTACGCTCCATATGTTCCAATGATTATGACACCATTAGTATACGACCCTAAAAACTTCACGCCAAGAAAAGGTGTGATGACAAGATACGCTAAGAAGATGGTTCGTCCAGAATTCTATGGTAAAGTCGTAGTTGCAGATATTAACTATGTTTAATAGTTAGTATTTCAACACATACTAAAAGCTGAATAAGCATACGAAAAACCCCTATTAATTTAGGGGTTTTTTGTTTTTATTAGATATTTATATACGAAGATTAATTTCCAGCCCTGGCAACGGATGTTGTGGGTATTGTAATCTAATACAATTAAAGGTTGAGGGAAGCAGGAAATCCCCTTAGCGCATGGAGAAAAATAATGGCAAGTCAAACAAAAGTAAGTTTGAAAAGTAAATTAAGAGAATCAAATGCAAATTATATGGATGATTTATGTGATTCTATTGTTTCTTTATCAGACACTCAAACACTATCAGGTGTTAACACATTTAGTTCTGCACCACTTATGACAGGTATTCAAAGAATAACTTCTGACGCAGCTACGGAAGTTTTAGCAGCAACAAGTCTTGTAGACTTTGCAGTTAATGCAGCATCAAGTAGAGTAGTAACTATGCCCGCAGCAACAGCTGGAAGACACTTTAGAGTATTGTGGACAGTTGAGCAAGCAGGCGACAATCGTGTATTCACAAGAGCAGGAAGTGATACTTTCGTTGGTAATATATCAACTAAAGTTGAAGGTAATGGAGCAGGTGATGGTGACGCTGTAGCAGTAACAGCATCAACAGCAGCTATTACAGTTGTGGATGACGTCAACATTGGAAGTTATTTAGACTTTCATTGTGCAGTAGACGGAGTTTGGATAGTATCAGGCGAGTTAATCGTTGACGCAGTTGGCAGTGTGCCGACAATAGCATAATAACTAATTAATCAGTCCTGAAGCTGATTATGTAGTATGAAAAGCCCCCTATTTTTATAGGGGGTTTTTTTATACACAAAAGTTTCATATTTGATATTTATTATTGTAATATTACATAGTTTTTAACACCTTATAAGGAGATTTTTTTTATGGCTCAAGAAGCAATATGGCCAGGAAGTGGTTCAGCTATAACAACCGCAAGTAATTCAACACCATTTGCACTATATGATGCGGAAACAACCTTCCAATCGGACGGACCAAAGTTCGCTAAATGGTGTGCACAAAGACTCGGTTATCCAATAACCGCAGTTGAACTTCAAGATTCTCAGTTCTACGCTTGTTTTGAAGAAAGTATAACTGAGTATAGCGCACAAGTCAATCAATTCAATATTCGTGATAATTTATTAAGTTTAAAAGGACAAGAAACAAGTTCTAATTTTACTCATAAACGAGTAAAATCAACTTTATCAGAGGTAGTTTTTATCTCAGAAGAATATGGACAAGAGGCAGGTGTTGGTGGTACGGTAGATTTTAAACGAACAGCAGTGACATTAAACTCTGGTAGTCAAGATTATGATTTAAATGCATTGATAGGAAATGTAAGTCATAGTGCAGCTATTGAAGTTAAAAGAGTTTACTATGAAGCAAATCCAGCAGTAACAAGATACTTTGACCCATACGCATCAACAGGTCAAGGAACATATAATATGTTAGACGGATTTGGTTTTGGTAATTTCTCACCAGCGATTACTTTCGTATTACAACCAATTTTTGCAGACTTATTAAGAGTTCAAGCCATTGAGTTTAATGACCAAATAAGAAAATCAGCATACTCTTTTGAAATTCGCAATAATCAATTAAGAATATTCCCAATACCAAACGCATCAGGTTCGTTATGGGTAGAGTATGTATTGACAAGTGAAAGAGATAATCCATTACGAACAAGATATAGTGGTTCAGCAGATGTGGTTTCTGATTATTCAAATGTAAGATACGATAATATGACCTATCGTAAAATCAATGATGTTGGTAAACAATGGATTCGTAAATACGGATTAGCATTAGCAAAAGAATTATTAGGTATTGTTCGTTCAAAATACGGAACTATCCCTATTCCAAATTCAGAAGTTTCATTAGACGGAGACACATTAAGAGCTGAGGCAGCTGCAGAAAAAGAACAATTAATAGAACAATTAAGAGAAAATTTAGAACAAACAAGTCGTAAAGCTTTAATGGAAGCCAAACGAGATGAAAGTGAATTCGAACAAGAAACTCTAAAAAAAGTTCCATACCCAATTTATATAGGATAAATAAATGGCAAGTCGTTATTACCCGCAGAAAGACTTGGACACCATAGATAAATTTAATAGAGAATTATTAGGTGAACCAAATATAGACAAAGACGGAATTATAAATCAAACCGTAATAGTATACAAAGTTTCAGTATATGATACTGAATCTAATATGTATGGTGAATCTGCTGATGGTAAAGTTTACAAGCCAGGTGTTAAATTACCTTGTCTTGTAGACGCAGAGGATTTTGATTTCAACACAGATGAGTTTGGACCAGACCGAAGACAAAATGTTGTATTTGCATTTCAAAGAGATTATTTAGTTGAAGTTGATTTCAGACCTGAAATAGGCGATATAGTAAATTGGAATTTAGGATATTTTGAAATTAACGCTTTCAACGAAAATCAATTAGTAGGTGGTGATGTGGATAATAATCACTCTATCGTTGCTACCGCACATTTAACAAGACTATCAATAACAAACATTGAACAACAAAGAGGTTTCTAATGGCGAGAAAAAAACCAATACCAAGAAGTCAACGAATTGAATTCAATCGTGGGACTAAAATCAGTCGTAATTCGCCTGGCGCAACAGATGATGTAAAGAACATATCCGTAGGTTTAATGGATATGGATAGTTCTATTTTATATTATTTTAATAATATTATCAAACCAGAAGTAGAAGAAAACAAAGAAAAAGTTAAAGTTCCTTGTATTTACGCTTCACCAGAAAGATGGGTATCAATTCAAAAGAACGGATATCTAAGAGATAAGAAAAATCAAATTATAGTTCCATTGATTGTTTTTAAAAGAACAGCTATGGAAAAGAATCAAGATATTCCAATTGATAAAGTAGATGCGAATAAACCAAGAAACTTTTATTCATTTCAAAAAAAATATAGTAAATTTAATCGTTATGATAAATTTAGTGTATTACAAGAATTATCACCTGGTAGAGAATACTACAATGTAGCAATGCCAGATTATGTAACTCTAACATATGAGTTTACAATTTTTACATCTTATATTGAACAAATGAATAAAATTATTGAAAAGATAATGTATTCTGAGGGTTCGTATTGGGGTGAGCCAGGTAAGATGAGATTTAGAACTCAAATAGAAAGTTATACAGACGCTTCAGAAATGGAAGCAGAAAGACTTATAAAAACAACATTTACGGTAAACTTATTTGGTTATATTTTACCAGAAACCTACAACAATTACACAACAACACAAAAGTATTTAACACCTAAAAAAATTATAATGAGAGAGGGAGCTGATGCTAAAATTGTAGACGATACTGGTAAATCAGTATTGGCACCAAATGCAGCAGTTGAGGGTGGAGACACAACAAAAGATTTATTTTCTATATCCACAACAAGTGGATTGACTTTAACACAAGGAGTAGGTGTAACTATTTCAAACACAGGAGTTTCCTTTGATGGTTCGGAAGCTCTAACACAAACGATATCTATTGGACAACCAGTAGGAACAACAGATAGTGTAAAGTTTAATCAGGTAACAGCAAGTAGTGCAATACAAATTGGAGATTCATCAACAAAATATAGTTCAACAGGTATTAGTGGTAGTATTGATATAACGGGTTCATTAGTTACGACAGGTAATATGACCGTAGCAGGAAATACCACAATTACTGGAAGACTAACAGCTAACGAATTCCATACCGTAATGACTTCTGCTTCAATATTGTTTGAAAGTGGTTCAACAAAGTTTGGTAATTCAACAGATGATAAACACGAATTTACAGGAAGTGCACAAGTTACTGGTTCATTTAAATTAAATGGATATCAAATTACTGAATTGTCAAACGATACCACATTAGGTGGAAGTAGTGCAGTAGCAGTTCCAACGGAAAATGCAGTAAAATCATATGTTGACGCTGAAGTTGGAACGGTTCAAAGTTATTTGAGAAAACAATTTGTAAAAATTTCATCTGGCATTTCTAATGCTTCAACAGCCAGTTTTAATAGTGTTGCAAGTGCATCCGCACCAACAGGATATACAGCAACATCAGAAAATGATTTTATATTTTTTATTAATGGACAATATATGGAACACGATGCTTTAACAATACAACAAGCAGGTTCCAACTTTTTACTAATAGTCAACACGAGTGGTATAGGATATACATTAGAAAGTGATGACGAAATTTTAGCAATTGGTAAATTTAATTCATAGGATTAGAAATGGGTGTTCCTAAATTTATACTTAAAAACCCAATAACACTTGAAAATCAAACAGGTGTTACAGGAAGTATTGATAGTAATGTTTTTGAATCACAAGATTTCTTTTTGAAAAACAATAGAAATGTTGTATTGAAAATTGGACAAGCAGTAGCGACAAGTTCTAATGTTCAGTTTTCAAATGTAACGAGTTCAAAAGTATTGAAAGCTGGTAATTTATTTTTAGGTGAAGGATTTATTAGTAGTTCAACAGGTTTAGTTTCACATACGGGTAGTATAGTTATTACACAAGAGCTAACCGGTAGTGGAAATATGACATTAAATGGTAGATTGACCGCTACAAAGATTGAGGCAAGTGTTAGTGAGTCATTTACATTATTTGAAAGTGGTTCAAGTATATTTGGAGACACTACAAATGATAAACATATGTTGACAGGTAGTGTTGATGTGACTGGTTCATACAAACTAAATGGATATCAAGTAGATGAGATATCAAATGATACTTCATTAGGGGATAGTAGCACGACTTCTTTACCAACTGAAAATGCTTCAAAGGGATACTTGACAACATTAAATGTTCCAAACAAATTGGCATATTTAAGGAAGTCATTTGCACACACAGCAAGTATTTCCAATACAGCGACTGCAAGTTTCAATGCTATTACGGCATCGGCACCAAGTGGAGTGACAACAACAAGTGAAGAAGATTTTATGTTTTTTGTAAATGGTATGTTGATTGAAGGAGACGCATTGACTATACAACAGAAAACATCAACAAATTTAGAGTTAAGATTGAACACATCAGGTTTAGGATACTCGTTAGAGAGTGGAGATGAGGTCGTAGGATTTGGTAAATTTAATAGTTAGATATTTATAGATAGGGAAAATGTAAAAGAATTATGGCAAATATTAAGGGAAAACAACTATCAAGTAATTTAGCAGTAACTAATGTTACAGCGAGTGGACACATTAGTGGGAGTAATACTTCTACGGGTTCATTTGCACACGTTGTCGTTACTTCTAAAGTAAGTGGTTCATCAGTATCAACAGGTTCATTTGGAAGAGTTGAAATTGGAGCAGGTGGTATTGATACAGCAGGAGATATTACACTTGACGGAGACGGTGGAGACATTATACTTAAAGATGGCGGAGTAGAATATGGTAGATTTACTCAACTTCTTGGTGGTCTTACTATAAAATCTGGTCCAGCTGGAATAGCTGCACTTGTTATCGCATCAGCTAGTGCAAGTCCAACAATAATTGTTGGTGGTGAAATACAAACTTCAAAAAACATAACTGGTTCATCAGTAACAACAGGTTCTTTTGGTAATGTAAACGCCCTTAGAAGCATAACGGCAGCAGATATTTCAGCGTCAGTTATTCAAGCTTCACAAGGAACAATTGATATTCACTCATTGAGTGGATATGTTGCTAACGAAAATATAGACCATAGTTCAGTAACAATTACAGCAGGTAGTGGTTTAACTGGTGGTGGAGATATAACTTCCACAAGAACATTAGCAGTTGGAGCCGGAACAGGTGTTACAGTAAATGCTAATGATGTAGCGATTGGACAGGCAGTTGCAGCATCAAGCACACCAACATTCGCAGGACTTACCTTAACGGGTAATTTAATATCAGATTCAATAATTAGTGGTAGTAGAATTGCCACAACAGGACAAATTACTGGTTCTACAATTTCCGCATCGGTTGTTCAAGCAACACAAGGAACAATAAATCACGATTCATTAGCAGGGTTTGTAGCAAATGAACACATCAATCACACGAGTGTTGACATAACAGCTGGAGCAGGACTAACAGGTGGTGGAGATATTTCATCAACAAGAACATTAGCAGTCGGTGCAGGAACGGGTGTTACAGTAAATGCAAATGATGTCGCTATTGGACAGGCAGTTTCTACAACTTCTAATGTTCAATTTGCAAACATTACGGGTTCAATTATTAGTGGTTCAAGTTTATTGGGTGTGGTTGGAACAGCAACACAAGGAACAATAGACCACGATGGTCTGGCAAACTTTGTAGCAAACGAACACATTAATCATACAAGTGTATCAATTACCGCAGGGGACGGACTAACAGGTGGTGGAACAATAGCATCCACAAGAGATATTGCAGTCGGAGCTGGTAGTGGTATTACCGTAAATGCAAATGATGTAGCAGTAACTGCCGCACAAACAGCAATAACTTCTTTAATCAATTCAAGTTTAACAAAAATCGGAACAGCAACTGACCAAGAATATATTAAGTTTGACACTTCAAATGAAGTAAATGTTCACATAAATAATTCAGAAAAATTAAGTGTAACTACCGCTGGCGCAAATGTAACAGGAGATTTTGCGGCATCAGCAACAGCTTCGGCAGCACATATATTGGTAACGGGTATAATTTCTGGTTCTCAATTAGAAGCAAGTGGAGATGTTATAGCATTTAGTTCATCTGATAGAAGATTTAAAGATAATCTTGTCGTAATTGAAGGTTCATTAGACAAGATAGGTAAAATAAATGGTTATGAATTTGATTGGAACAACAAACAAACCGCTTACAAAGGACACGACATTGGTGTTGTGGCACAAGAAATAGAAGCAGTTTTACCAGAAGTAGTAACTACAAGAGGGGACGGATATAAAGCGGTCAAGTATGAAAAGATTGTTCCGTTGTTAATAGAATCAATAAAAGAATTACAGAAGAAAGTTGAAGATATAGAAAAAAATTGTGATTGTTTGAATAAATAATCTGATATTTATATATAAACCAAACAGGAGTTATAATGGCAAAGAAAAAAGAAATTAAATTCACACAAGAAGAGTTAAGTTCATTACAGAGTTTAAAGGATTCTTATTCCAATGTTGAGTTATCTTTGGGTAAATTAGAAGTTGCTCGTATGCAAACTGAACAAAGATTAGAACAAATTGAAGATGAAAGACTTCGTTTAGAAACTGAATACACTCAAACACAAGTTCAAGAAAGTGAACTGGTAAATGAGTTAAATGAAAAGTATGGAGCAGGTAATCTTAATCCAGAAACTGGTGTCTTCACACCAGTAAAATAATTAGTCTTGGTAGTGAATTTTGAGATTTGTATATGATATTTATATACAACGATTAACACATTTAGGAGAAATCTAATGGCAGAAAGAATAGTAAGTCCTGGTGTATTTACCAGAGAAAAAGATTTATCTTTCTTACCACAAGGAATTTCTGAAATTGGAGCAGCTTTAATCGGACGAACAGAAGAAGGTCCGGCATTTGTTCCAACACAAGTAAGAAATTTCCAAGAGTTTGAAGATATTTTTGGTAAAGAAAACCAGAATTTTTACGTTCCTTTTACAGCAAAGGAATACTTACGAAGTGCAGGAACGGTAACAATCGTTCGTGTATTAGGACTTGGCGGATATCAAAATGATTTTGTAGCATTAGGATTGTCAGGTTCATTTGGTGGAGTAGCAAATCAACACCAAATAGCAGCAATATTAAAGCCGTCAGCAGGCGGTTTAACATTTGATTTAAACGGACAAACAAGTGCTTCACTTGTTGCAACTGCTGCAGCTTCAGCTAGTTGGAGTTCCGTTTCATTAAAATTAACAAATGGTTCAGGTGGACACGATACCCACTCGTTCTCATTTAACACAGGTTCAGCAGAATACATTGATAAAGTATTTAGTTCAGACCCATTAACTACTGAAAAGGGAGTGTATTTATACAAAAACTATAAAGACCTTCATACAATGGGTGGTATGGATTCAACCATATCAGCAAGTATAGCGAGTGGTAGTGCAAATGATTTCAGATTTGACTATCAAGAAGCAACAACACCATTTATTCAATCACAATTAGTTGGTGGTTCAAGAACAAGTTTATTTAAAGTAAAAACTCGTTCTCACGGAACAAATGCAAACTCTAAATTTAAGTTAGCAGTTCGTGATATTAAAGAACCAGCAGATGTAGCAGGTAGTGATTTTGGTTCATTTGGTATTGAAGTTAGAAGAAATAATCCAGGTCAAACAAATGATAATGAAGTTTTAGAAAGCTTCCAAAATCTAACATTTGATGAAGATTCAGTAAACTACTTACCAAGAGCAATCGGTGATAGATATATCACTGTTGATTCAAATGGAAAATTAACAACAAATGGTGATTATCCAAATCAATCTAAATATATTTACATTAGTAATTATGATAATTTAGTTGGAATTTCAGAAGGATTAGTTCCTATGGGATTTGCAGCAGTATCATCACCACACTATGCAACGTTAGCACTTGACGAGAGTAATAAACCATCACTTGCTTCAACAGCGACAATACCTTCCGCTTCATTCAAAGGAGCATTTAAACGTGGTCAGTTAAATGAAAGAGGAA
>VTLG01017177.1_pt1 | contig 11292 bp, 28 predicted proteins | sample 4694571 | NCBI WGS metagenome assembly VTLG01 (sample SAMN12604809, study PRJNA352737) | marine metagenome | biome: ENVO:00000447; feature: ENVO:00000209|ENVO:00000569|ENVO:01000036; material: ENVO:00002151; isolation source: viral sequences binned using virsorter ... | reverse complement strand
CACTTTGCTTTTTAATAGTGAGTTAGTTTTTTGGATTTTATTACTAGGATTAGGGTATATAGGTATAATGTGTCAATGTGCTGCATTTATATTAACAGATTTAGCATATAGAAAATAATTATAACTACTATCCAAATTGGCATGAATATTGCATATAACATATATGGGTGTTTCGTCTAATGATTAAGATATCAAGTTCCAACCTTGAAGATGTGGGTTTGATTCCTACAACACCTGCCAATTCTTACCAAGTTGTTAAAAATTATGAGGAGTCAAACATTGTTGGAGTATTCAAAGTTGCAAAACAAACAAAGTTATTGACTACAAACAACATCTTACTCTTGGAGATGGTTACTTTGTTGTTCGTAAAGGTGGGCAAAAGAGAGTAAGACAAAGGACAAAAGGTTGGGATGGCATAGATGACTACGAAAAAGGTAGTAAGAATGTCCATGCCTTTGCAGTAGGGTATATCATGAGTCGTAAGCAAAGAAGTTATCATGATTGGGATAGGGTTAAATATAATCCACATACAGACGATTTTTTTAAGTATCAAAGTATGAGTGATAATCAATGGAAGCCTGACGAATGGAGTGAGATACCAAGAGATTGGGTGGGTTGGATTCGTTTGGAAACTTTGGAAAATGATTGGGGTAATCATCCAAGAGTTTATATATAGAGGGGTGAATTATGAATTATAAACTACCAAAGAATGTAATAGATGCCACAGATGACTTTTATGTAGAGTTTGTGGATTGTGGCGATAAGTTTAGAGATTATTATGGTATATTCTCTCATAGTGGAGTGTTAGAGAACTACCATTATAGTTTATTTCCTAATAGTCGTGAAAATGCTATTAGAGAAATGAATAGACTACAAGAGGAAGAAGATTTAAAATCAGAATTGTTTAATTAAAGAGGAGTGAAAAATGGAACAGTTACAACATTTAATGTCTACATCTTTTTTCACGCAGAAATGGAATGTAAAAACTGCATGGAAAGAGGTAGGGGGATTAAGTAAGCCATCAAAGATGCCTGTTCATGGATACTCATTACCTGCAGAGGAATGTAATGTAGGTAGTAAGTTACGAGGTATTAAAAATTCTACTTGTGAGAAGTGTTATGCTTTAGTTGGCAATTACTTATTTCCTGTAGTGAGAGATGCTTTGTATCATAGATTAAATATGTCACTCAACAACTCTAAATGGGTGGAGTGTATGATATTTCTTATTTTATGGTATTGTAGCAAGAAAGGAATATTTAGGTGGCATGATTCAGGCGATTTACAGAATCTTAAACATCTTGAGGATATTGTTTATATAGCCAAGATGACACCTAATATAGTGCATTGGCTACCTACGAGAGAGGTGGGTATAGTCAAGGCATACAAGGAAAAACATGGGGAGTTTCCACCTAATCTTATAGTCAGAATTAGTGCGACTATGGTTAATGGGTTACCTCATAAATTTCACAAGCATAGTTCCACAGTAGTTACAGATAAATCTTTGGCTATTGGTAAAGTTTGTAATGCACCTATGCAGGACAACCAATGTAAAGATTGTAGACTTTGTTGGGATACAGAAGTAGAAGATGTTGCTTATATATTACATTAATAATAAAATAGAAAGGAGAAAGCAATGACTATAATAAAAATAGACATGACAAATGAAGATGAACTTACAGATGCAGAGTATGATGCAGTTAATAATGCTTTCATGCGAAAAGCAAAAGAAATGGGTATCTTTGACAATTATTTAGAAGAAGATATACATTGGACTATTGAATGTAGAATAGGAGAAAAACAATGAGCATCAGAGGAAATATGAATATTAAACAATACGAAGAACTAATAATGCTTTACGATTCTTGGTGGGATAGCCTACCACGAGAAATGCAAATAGAAATCAGAAAATTCTATGGAGAAACCACAGAAAAAGATGATGGTTGGGAGAAAGAACAATGAGATATATATCTACTATCAAAGACTTATTAAATCATTTTATTTTACATAAGTTAATGTGTAAACATAAGGGGTGCAGTCCTTTGAGTTTTGAGGATTTTACCTCTGTGTTTATAGAAAGTAACTACGCAGATTTACACGAAAATGCTTTCAGAAATCTTACCAAGTTGGTAAAAAAATGAAAGTGCCACCTGTAAATCCTGTAGCGAAGTCTTTGGCACACAATCGTAAAAGAAAACAGGTTGTGCCTAATAAGAAGACTAAATATAATCGTAACAAAGATAAGGTAATTGAAAGGAGTAAAAAACAATGCCAAGATTTATAATTAGACATGATATGCAGGGCAACTTGCATGACAGAGTGTATTCAAGCAGAGGGGAGCTACGAAGACATATAGTTTCTCATCATTCTACAGAATATCCTTATGCAGAATTAAAAAGCATGAGTTTAACAGAGTTATGTAGAGAGTTTGATTGGGAGTGGGAGTATATATCCCAAGATGAAGCATTAAGAATAGAAAAAGGAGTATAATATGAAAATAAAACGAGTAGTGCAGATGGTATCTGCCACCACAGACACAGGTAGATTAGCTTGTGTATGTATGACCTAGATGCAAAAGAATATTATTCTGAAGCACAAGCAGAGCATATACCTATTGCAGACATGGACTTTCAACATTTAGTTAGAGCATTTATAAAGCAACTTGCAAAAGAAAAAACTAATCATTATAATACTGTTGATATTGTCTATGCAAAAGATAGCATTATCAAGGGGTTACGAAGTCAAGTAGAAACTTTATCTGATAAAGTTAAAGACCAAGATAGAGGTAGGGTTTTGAGAATCAAAGAGTTAAATACTAGATGTGATACTCAAGCAAAAACTATTGCAGAGTATATTGATAAAGTTGAACAACTTGAAGGTATCATTGAAGAAAAAGATGAATTGATAGATAGGTGGTCTAAAGCAGAACACAGGTGGAGAAAAGCATACCACGATTCTGCACATACTAATGGACACTACTATACCTTTTGTGAAGTGCCACAAGACGAGGAAGGCAAGGAGTTCATTAAGAACTGCAAGAAGTATCTTAACAAAGAGTCTTATGCCATACGAGTGAGAGGGCAACACCTCAAGAAAGACTTGTATGGACAAGGTAGAGCATATCATGGTGCTAACATGGAAGATTCTTCACACATGAGAGTTTACATTGACAAGAAAAGAGGAGATAAGTAATGACACTATACAATGTATTTTATAAAGGTGATTCTAATGGGAATCCACCTTGTTATGAGGCAACCACAGATAACTTTGAAAAGTGGTTGAAAGATTATAATTCTAATAGAGAAAAAGATTTTCAAGAAAGTGCAGACAATTTTGAAGTAGAAGAAATTGGTTTGTATTTATATGATAAGGAGAATGTATAATGGATAAAATAAAAAGTTTTAAAATCTATGTTGACGATACAGACGAAGATAAAATATTAGTTGGAGATAGCATAGATACTGCTTTAGAAATATTAGAGAACAATGGTTACATTGTAGAAGTGGAGTATGAAAAATGAGTGGACATAGTTTTAGTGCAGACTGCCCTAATTGTAGTGGCTCAATGAGTGCCTACTCTGACTACAAACCATTTCAATATGAGAGTGGCGAGTGCTACGACTGTGGGTTTCATTACTTCACAGTCGCAAAACAAATGGATTTAGAATCTCTTAACCTATGTAGAGCAGATGAAGAACTACATGGACAGAAACTAGAGCCATTAAAAAAACTGCCAAAAGTAGAAACTTGGCTTAAACCATATTTAACAAAGGAGTAGTATATGACTTGGGTATTATATGTATTACTAATGACTAACGAAAGGTCATTACAAGGTATTCTGTCTGAACATTACTTCAAGACAGAGCAAGAGTGTAATCAATTTTACACAGATAACAAAGCAGACTTGGACAGAAGTGTGGAAGATATAGTTCAACCTCGCATCACAAAGTATGAGATAATTCATATTGGGTGTTTGCCTAACCATAAGATAAAAGGAGATAAGTAATGAGAGTAGGAGATAGAATAAAAGTTATAGACCAAGAAATATATGGTGTCATAGTATATGACTATGGTAATGAGGTTGTCATTGAAGATGAAGATGCAGAAACAGATGACAATACCTTATGCTTTAAAAAGTCAGAAGTAGAGGAGATAACACAATGAATGAACTTGCTAGACTAGAATATATACATTGTGCTATACAAGAGGCATTGAATGGCAACAAGGATATGCTTTTTAAAGCATTAGAATGTGTTGAAGATTTAAGAGAACCCTATTTAAAAGAAAGGAAATAAACAATGAATGTATTAAGTTTATTAAAAGAGTATTGTGATGACCACTATAATAATTTTGGTTATTATCCATCAGACTTTGAGTATAATGGTAAATTGTATAAAATAATATTACCAAATTTTGATTTAGAGGAGATTAAATAATGAATGTATTAAGTTTATTTGATGGAATGTCCTGTGGACAACTTGCCTTGCAACGAGCAGGTATTGAAGTAGATAACTACTTTGCATCAGAGATAGATAAGTATGCTATTGAGGTAGCACGAAAAAACTTTCCTAACACAATAGAGTTAGGTAATGTAACTAGAATAGATACTAAAGATTTACTAGAGTGGTGTGGAAAACTAAAATCAAAAGGTATAGATTTACTTATGGGTGGTAGTCCTTGTCAAGGATTCTCATTTGCAGGTGGACAACTTGCATTTGATGACTCTCGTAGCAAACTATTCTTTGAGTTTGTTAGAATCAAAGAGGAGTTACAACCCAAGTATTTCTTACTTGAGAATGTCAAGATGAAACAAGAGTTTCAAGATGTCATTACAAAGTATATGGGAGTAGAACCAATAGAGATAAACTCTAGTTTATTTTCTGCACAGAATCGTAGACGATTATATTGGACAAACATACCTGTAGATATGGACATCAAGGATAAAGGTTTAGTCTTGAAAGATATACTACAGACAGACCACAATGAGCCACCTGTTCCTATCAATGAGAGGAATGCTAGGCATTATAAAAATCCCTTGCAGAAATCTTTATGCACAACTGCATCAATGTATAAGGGTGCAGGTAACAATGGCATGACATTGGTAGACAGATTGATACCTGTAGGTATGGCAGAAGAATATGCTCACTACAATTACAGGGCAACGAAAGAAGTCTATCATATGGATGGTAAAGCACCTACCCTACTCACTATGCAAGGTGGCAATAGAGAACCAAAGGTTGCTACCTACTCTGCAAAGGGTGGTAGGATTGTCAATCGTAGATTAGATGAACAAGGAGTTCGCAAAGATTATCAAATGGATTTGCCCTTGACACCACAAGTAGAGATACGAAGTGATGACAAGACAAATTGCCTTACTACTTTACAAAAGGATAATGTTGTGGTAGAAGGTATGACATGGAGAAAACTTACACCTATAGAGTGTGAGAGATTACAAACCCTGCCTGACAACTACACGGAAGGTGTTTCCAAGACTCAAAGATACAAGATGATTGGGAATGGTTGGACTGTAGATGTCATTGCACATATACTGAAAGGAATAAAAGATGAGAGTGCATGAACTAATTAAGCAGTTGCAGAAATGTAACAAAGATGCTAGACTGAACATCTTTATCCCATACAAAGTAGGGGAAGATGATAAGAGGGATATATTTGTTAGTGACTTTAAGATTGTTGAACAGAACAAACAAGAAGTTGAAATATATTCTAATGAAGACCTAAAACCTTATTATGACAAACATCTTAAATAAGGAAGTAGCAGATGCTTTGCAGAAATTAATTAAGCACGAGGTAAAAGAGTATTTACAGAGTAGTGAATTTCAAGAACACCTTGAGTATGTAGTTAAGGTTGCAGAGTATATGTTACAAAGAAACATTCTAGAACGGATTGAACTAGAGAAAATAAAGAAAGGTATAAAAGATGAGGGTTAAAGATTTACGAGAGATATTATCTCATCACCATGATGATAATGAAGTGGTATTCTATAGTTTAGAAAACCATAACCTAGAATCTGCTAGAGTAGAATCTATTTTAGATGCAGATTCTCAATGTGAAATAACAACAACAACAGAAAAGGAGTAAAATATGATACATAAAGTTATTGAAATGTTTAACTTACATAAAGATAAATATGGAGAGGGAACACCTTTTGATTTAGACTATGGTAAGTTAATAATCATTGGACTGTGTATATACATAGCCATCGTGGTTTCGTAATGCGACCTGATGATTATGATAAGATTATGCTAGTGTTTTTTGCACTAGCAATCTTCTTCACTATAATTAACCATATTTATTAGGAGTATTCGTGAATAGATTTATTATAGAAGAATCACCAATAGAGATAGCTAAATCTCTATGTGACCAACACATAGTCAAGATGCCACTAGAAGAAGCACAAATGTTATGTACTGCACTATGGCATCATGCACCTGATTATGCAGAGGAACGTGACTTATACAAACCTGTACATCAGAAGCATCCATGCACACTATGGGCAATGGAGACACGAGCTAACTATATGTATGCATGGTTTCTTTACAAAGAAATGTTAGACGAGTATACAATTAGATATCAAAAACAACATGGTGCAGGTAAACATAAACTCGCACTCTTAACAGGTGCAGATTACATACCAAGAGGTAATGTAACACAACACCCACAATGTTTTAGTGGACATGATGACCTCAAGACAGATGAGTTTTATCCTATTGAGGCATATAGAAAGTTTTATATCGCAGATAAAAGTAGATTTGCAAGATATAAATACACGGAGAAACCAAAATGGATGAAAGGAGTAACAACATGCCATTAGATTTCGCAACCCCTAACCCTTTATTTAATTTAGAGGGAACTGAACTAGACTTTAGTGTTAGGTATGAACCGACACGAATGGATGGTAAAAAATATGTTATCAGAAATACTGATGACAATGTTCTTGGTATCGTAGGTAGCAAGTTCAAAGCAGCATCTCATTTAGATTTCTTTAATGGAATCAAAGAGGTTATACAAGAAAATAGATTACCTCATGAGCTAGAAGATGCTAAAGTTAATATATCTACTGCTAGAAATAGTGCTTTCGCTTTAATAGATATTATATTACCTAACGTAAAGCATACTATTGTTACATCTAGACATAAGACAGAGATTAAGGAAAGAATGATTGCTCTGCATGGTATTGATGGCTTATGTTCTAACCAAGTATATTTTGGTGCTATTGACAGTTATTGTTCCAATGGACAGATTGGTGGAGAGTTTGAAGCTATCAAAAGAAAAAACACAAGTGGTCTTATCTTGGAAAGATTAATGCAAGAGGTAAGAGATGCAAAAACTAACTTTGATATTCGTTGTCAGATGATGCAGAAGTGGGCAGATACACCTCTCAATGTAGATGGAAAGACCTTACTTGATAGCATTATCAAATCTGAAAGACTATCTAAAAAGATGTATGAGTTAGCATTGCAAGAGATAGGCAAAAGAGGTAAAAATGTCTTTGCCTTATACTCTGCATTTACTAACTACGCATCTTATGCAGATGACAGAAATGGTTTTACCATTCGTAATACAGGTAATGATACGAGAGCAGAAACTATGTGGAAACGAGAGCAAGAAGTTGCCAAGTGGATTTCTTCCAAGCCATTCCAAGATTTATTGGTCGCAGCTTAATGCCTGTTGAAACGTCAGCAAATAGAAGAGGAGACATATCTGAAACAGAGGTATGTCTTCACTTATTAAAAAATAATTATGAGGTTTTTAAAAATATTTCATGTGTAGGTCCTGCAGATATAGTTGTAGTAAATAATGAAACTAGAGATGTTATGTTTTTAGATGTTAAAACACCTGTTTTATATAATTATAGTAATGGCAAAGTAAAAGTAACTACTAATAAATTGAGTAAAAAACAAATTGAATTGGGTATAAAAATTGTTTGTGTGTATAAAAATAAACTTTACATTAGTGGGAAAAAAGAAAAAATTAATGAGGTTATAAATGAAAAAAAGACTATTTAATATAGTTGAGGAATACTATTTATCCTTTGATTTCAATAACTTACGAGAAGAAACTAAAGTTCAATATAAGTATTTTATTGGTGTCTTTTTGGATACAGAAATTGATACTGTCAAATTAGGCAGTATCAACTTTTCTGATGTAACTACTAAATTAGCAAAATTGTCTTACGAACAATGGTGTGAAAGAGGTATTCATCAAGCTAATCATGTAATGTCTGTAGCGAGAATAATATATAACTATGGCATACATATGGAATATTGTAATGTTAATCCATTTTCTAATATAAAGAAAAGAACACCTGAACCTAGAAAGGTAGTATGGTCTAAAGAAGATGTTATAAATTTTTTAAATGTAGCATATTCTGAATTTAGATATAGAAGTCTTGGTTTAATTGTTCAAATGGCTTACGAATGGTGTCAAAGACTAGGAGATATGAGAACATTAACTTGGGATGCGTTAGATTTACAAGATAAAAAAGCACACATAGTGCAATCTAAACGCAGAGCAGAGGTATTTCTTCCTATTTCCGACAATTTAAATAAAATGCTTTTAAGGCAGCAGGAGGACTTTGGATTTCAAAAGTATGTTGCACCTAGACCAAGACCTAAAAGAGGCTCATACGAGCCTTATTCGCTTACTAAACTACCTGTTATTGGTAGACAAATAATGAATGAGGCAGGACTGTCTAAAGAATTAAGATTAGCAGATTTACGAAGAACAGGAACAACTGAAATGGTTGATGCAGGAGTTTCAATGGGTAATATTATGTCTGTTACAGGACATGCTAACCCACAGAGTGTTAAGCCATACATGAAAAATACCTTGACTTCTGCTAAATTAGCATTAAACACAAGAAATAATTTGACAGGATAAAAAAATTATGGTAAAAGACATTTACATTGTCCGAACCTATACTATTAAGGAACATATATAATGTTTAATATAATAGATTATATAGACACTTTAAATGTGTCATTAGGAGATACAAAGAGATTAGATTGTCCTGTGTGTAAATCCTATAAAACATTTACTGTAACTAACAATATGGGTTCTCTGTTGTGGAATTGCTACAAAGCATCATGTAATGTAGGTGGTAATAAAAGGATTAGATTATCTGTGGATGACATAAAGGGGGTTAATACAAAATCAAATTTCAGTAAAATTGATTTCTCATTACCTGAATATGTGCTACCTCACGATAATAGAAAACCACTATTAGAGTTTTGTACTAAATGGGATATTAATCCTAATAGATTAAACTTACATTACGATGTTAAAGAAGACAGAGTAGTATTTCCTATATTAGATAATGGCTATATCGTGGATGCAGTAGGTAGAGCATTGAAGAGCAGATTACCTAAATGGAAACGATATGGAAATAACACCTTGCCATATACTCATGGTTGTGGTAAGGTTGCAGTTGTTGTAGAGGATTGTGTTAGTGCTGCTACAATAGGTAGCGAAATATATGTCGGGGTTGCAATTCTTGGAACTTCATTGTCTGAAGAGCACAAGAATTTTCTTTCGCAGTTCTCTACAGCAATTATCGCACTTGACCCCGATGCGTTACCTAAAACATTTCTTTTCGCAAAAGAATTGAGAGGATATGTTAAAGATATTCGTGTTCTAAAATTAGAAGATGATATAAAATATTTTAATGAGGAGGATATACTTAACTTATATAACCTAACCCCGAAGGAGTAATATTATGGAGTTATCATTATTGCGTAGTCTTATGGACAAGCCATTCTACGAGGAGCATCGTGGAGCTAGATGTCCTGACAGACTTTTTAGTAAAGATTCAAGAAAGATAAAGCAGTCTATTGACTCTGCTATGGAGAGATACAATAGAACTGTTACACCTGACGAGATTGAGGCATTGTTTATGTCAAATAATCCGTCATTAACTACTGCACAGAAACAAGCATATTCTGTGCTTTTTTCTTCTATAAAAAGAGAAAAGCCACTAGGTAAAGATGTGGCACAAGAAGTGTTATCAAAATTATTTCAACAGGTAATAGGCGAAGATGTTGCCAATCTAGGATTTGATTATGTCAATGGTACACAAAATAGCCTAGAGCCTTTGAGATTACTGTTGGAACAATATACGGATGACTTTACACCTGATTTAAATGTAGAGTGGGATGATATAGAAATAGAAACTCTATTGGCTAAAAATGACCTAGAGGCAAGGTGGCATTTTAATATACCTGCACTTACTAGGCAAATAGATGGTGTTAATGCAGGACATTTAATTGAGATTGGTGCAAGACCTAATACAGGAAAAACATCTTTCCATGCAAGTATGATTGCATCCCCTGATGGTTTAGCTCATCAAGGAGCAGAATGTATTGTTTTGTGTAACGAAGAAGGTTCTCACAGAGTTGGTGCTAGATATTTAACTGCAGCAACAGGCATGACCATGCGAGAGATAAAAAATAATCCATCTAAAGCTAGAGATTTGTATGCACCTATTAAGAATAAAATTAAAATTAAAGATGCTACAGGAAGAGATATGTCTTGGGTTGAGAGTGTTTGCAAAACATACAAACCTGATATTCTTTTACTAGACATGGGAGATAAATTTGCTAGAACAGGTGGATTTGCTAGACCTGACGAAGCATTAAAAGCTAATGCAATATATGCTAGACAGATAGCTAAACAACATCAGTGTGCAGTGTTTTACATGTCACAATTATCTGCAGACGCAGAAGGTAAAGTATTGCTCAATCAATCCATGATGGAAGGTAGTAGAACAGGTAAAGCTGCCGAAGCAGATTTAATGATATTAATTGCAAAGAATCCACCGAAGCAGGAAGACGGAGATGCAGAGGATTTACAAAGACATTTAAATGTTGTTAAAAATAAGTTGACAGGTTGGCATGGTATGGTAACATGCGAATTAAATTATAAACTAGGAAGATATGAGTCATGAAGTTAACTATTGATGTAGAAAATACAGTCACAGACAGAGATGGTAAAAAACATCTTGACCCATTTGAACCTAACAACTCGTTAGTAATGGTGGGATGCCTAGATGACAAAGGCAATCATCATCTTTTTAATATGGATGATGGCAGTCCAAATCACATACAGTCTTTATTAGACAAGACTACTATCCTAATCGGTCATAACATTGCGTATGATTTAATGTGGTTATGGGAATGTGGGTTTAAGTATGATGGTCCTGTCTTTGATACGATGCTTGTTGAGTATCTATTACAAAGAGGCATAAAAGAACCTCTATCTCTAGAAGCATGTGCAGAA
>VTLG01008510.1_pt1 | contig 11293 bp, 4 predicted proteins | sample 4694571 | NCBI WGS metagenome assembly VTLG01 (sample SAMN12604809, study PRJNA352737) | marine metagenome | biome: ENVO:00000447; feature: ENVO:00000209|ENVO:00000569|ENVO:01000036; material: ENVO:00002151; isolation source: viral sequences binned using virsorter ... | reverse complement strand
TTAGAAAACAAAGAATAAAGGTTAGAAATCTATGTGCACCAAATAAAACAAATAATCCACCAAAAGAAGATTGGCCTGTTGATTTAAGTAATACAAAATCAAAACTACAAGCTGATTGGAATGAATTTAAAATTGGTACAAATAGTGATAATACATTAAAATATCAAAATAGAAGTATTGACATTGAAAATCATAAAAATGATAAGATACTTTTTAAAAATTTAAGAACAAACCAAGTGTTTCAAATAATTAAAGTAGGACCAGCAAAAGAAATTAAAACTCCAACAACTACTGGTACTGATGAAAGTCAAACAGATCCTAATGATGTTCAAGCAATTGATATTATCACTCAAGGAACAACAATAACATATTCTCAAGAATGGGAAGCATTATTTGATACATATGATCCTGATACTTTACCTGGTGATGTTTTAGTTGAAGTTGAAATTGATGATAGATATTTATTTTATGATTCTGAAACTGAAGAACCAGAAGGTGGTGAAAACTGGTATGACAAATATAATTCATATTGTCTAAAAAACGGAACAAAAATAACTGGTGAAAATGAAGACATTGAAGGATATCTAAAACTGATATTAAAAAATAGAATTAGAAATGCGGACTCTGCATATGTTGCTTCTGAAGATAAAGCATGGAATTATTACGCTTCTGAATTAAATAAAGGATCTCAAAGTAAATATTATGATTCTTTAAGAATTAGGAGAACAGTTACACCGGAAGAAGCACAGAGAATAAGAGAAAAAACATTAAAGAATAATTGGATAAACGCTGGTTATGATGAAAATGAAATACCAGATTATTCAGTCAATAATACACCACAAATTTATGAACTTGAACAAGAACTTAAACAAGTTGAAGCTGAAAGAAAATATATTGAAGAAAGTGGAGAAGCTGTTCAACCAGAATTGATAAGACAAAGAATAAAATTATTGAATACTGAAGTAGATCAGTATGACATTAAAATAAATGAAATAACTCGACTAGCCACAGGAGTTGAAGTAAAAATTGAACAAAAAACAATTCAATTGAAAGAGGAGCAAAATAAATTAGATGATCTTCAAGGTAATTTTACCTTTAGTCCATTTACTGGAAATTATAGAGCAAAAGATGCCCTCAATGAATTGAATGATGCTAATGAATTGGTCGACTCTTTGAAACAAGAAAAAGAAAATCTTGAAACTGATATAAAAAATACACATGAATTACAATTTACTACTTATTATAGATCAATATATCCTTCTTACACAGAAACACAAATATCTGAACTTGTTTCAGCAGAACAATTAGTTTTTTCCAATAATCAAGAATGGAATACAATAACTGAATCAATACAATCAGCTGAAGCTGATGTTACAACCAAAACTAATGCATATAATTCTGCTATCTTAACAAAAACTGGAATTACAAAATGGGAAGAATTAAAACAAAGTGTTGAAGATTTAAGAATTGAATTAAGAGATGAAGAACAAAGATTGATTGAAACCTTAAAACCAAATAATGATCCTGGAACTGGGAACATAGCAGAAAAGTTAAAAAGACAAAATGAAGTTAGTAAGTTAGAATTATTATTAGAGGATAAAAATGAAAAATTTAATGAGTTGGATGCAAGACTTTTATCTTTGAGAAATAAAATTCAAGGTTTGAGAGATAACATTGATTATAATGTCGGTAATTCAACAATATCGTATAGAAGAAATTCATTTAGCGTTTATCAAGAAATTACAATAGATGATATTGCGGTCGGACAAATCACTAGAAATTTTGATGGTACTTACGAACCAAGTGGTGATAAAGAATGGGTTGATAAGATAAATGAATTGATGGATAGTGATCCAGAAAATCAAATTATAGAAAAACAAGTTGTTAAAGCAGATGAGTTGGACGAATTGACTCCTGAAGAAAGTGCTCTGGTTCTATCAAAGATTTTAAAAAATATTGGTTTAGATCCTAATACTATAGACAAGAGAATGTTAAATTTTATTAATAATAAATTGGGTGGATATTTTTACATTCCTAATTGGAAAGGAACTGGACCAGAATTGCCAGCACCAAGATTTTGTATTGTCGAAGCAGTTGATGGACTTGTGAGTGCGACTGGTGATATAAATGATACTAAAAAAACACCATCAAGATATCCTGATTGGAACAGTTATACTTTAGAGGATTTGATTCCACAATTAAGAGATGTTTTAAATTTGGCAAATGTTTTTTTAGAGTCATTAAAAGGAATGGTTGATGGTATCGCCGAAACTATTAGAAAAATTGTTAAATTTCTTAAAGAAAGAGTTATTCCAAAAATACAAAAATTAATTAAACAATTACAAGAATGGGTTGATTTATTAAAAATAGGTATAGTTGATGCAGGAATCTTCTTTTTGTATATTCCACCGCAAACTGGTGGTATTAACAATTTTAGAGAAAAATTAGTGAGTGCTGGAAATAGACCCACATCAAATTTACATTTTACATATTCATTTGTTTTACTTGGTGGTGGACCAGAATCTGCCAAATCATTTGAAATTTTAGATAAACTAATTGATCTTACATAACTTAACTAAATACTTGTACTATGGCATATACAGAAGGATCTATTCAGAGAGCTTGGGAATTAGAGAGAAATATTGTCAAAGCGACAAGAAAATTAAAAACAATCAATGATGTTTCTCTTTCATTTTCAAAAAACCCATTAACCAATGATGTATTAATAAAAGATAATACGGGAGCAATTGTACAGGGTATTAAATTTTTATTAAAAACACAACCATTTGAAATTCCTTTTCAGCCAGATTTTTATTGTGATATACAAGCGTTTTTATTTGAGCAAATTAACGAAATAACTGCTCAAGCTATAAAAACAACTATTTCTGATGCAATTAAATCTCAAGCTTCAGACTTTGTTGATTTGAGGGAAGTAAATGTTGTTCCGAGAGAAAATGAAAATGGATATTCAATAACAATAATTGTAAGTCCCATTAAAGAAAAAGAAACAATAACTATAACTGAATTTTTAGAAGTAGAGTAATATGGCTACAGTAAATAATAAATTAGATGTAACAGATTTAGATTTTGATCAAATAAAAGCTAATTTAAAATCATTTCTTAGTAATCAAACAACGTTTTCTGGGTATGATTTTACTGGATCTGGATTAAATCAAATCTTAAATCTTTTAGCTTACAATACACATTATAATGCATATTACATGAATATGTTAGCTAATGAAATGTTCATGGATTCTGCTTCAATAAGAAATTCGATTGTATCAAAAGCTAGAATGTTGAACTATACTCCAAGATCTATGGTTGGTGCAACTGCTACTGTTCAAACAACAATAGCCGGAGTTACATCTGGTTCAACAGTTACAATTGATAAATTTTCAAAATTTGAAAGTTCTGTTTCTGGAAAAACATTTACGTTTTGTACAACAGAATCAGCATCAATTGCACCACCCTCTGCGGGATCATATACAACACAATTGAAAATTAAAGAAGGTTATCCAATTACATTTACATATACAAATGATTCAACTAATAAAGAACAAAAATTTGTAATACCAAATGCTAACGTTGATATATCAACTCTTGAGGTAGTTGTGAAACCATCATCTTCTGATTCTACTCAATTTATTTACACTAAGGCCGATGATTTTACTGAAATTACTGGAACAGCAAATATCTACTTTACTTCAGAAGCATCAAATGGAAGATTTGAAGTTGAGTTTGGAGATGGAAATGTTGGTAGAAAATTAACTGATGGAAACATTGTACAACTAAGAGCTTTAATAGTAAATGGTGAAGAATCAAATGGTGCATCTTCATTTAAAAATATTGATAATTTAGGTGGATATTCTGGTATAACTTTATCTACAGTTAGTACTGCTTCTGGTGGTGCGAATAGAGAAAGTTTAGATTCAATTAAATTTAATGCACCAAAAACATTTTCCTCTCAAAAAAGAGCAGTTACTGCTGAAGATTACAAAGCATTGATCTTTGCTAATTTTCCAGAAGCTGAGAGTATACAAACATGGGGAGGTGAAACTGCGGCGACTCCTGTTTATGGTAGAGTATACATTGCGGTAAAACCTAAAGGGACAGATTTACTTACTACAGCACAAAAAAATACAATTATCAGTATTTTATCTAATAGAAAAATATTAGCTATAACACCAGAAGTAGTTGATCCAATAATATACAAAATTGAAGCTTCAATAAATGTCAAATATGACAGTATGCTAACAAATTTGTCAAGCGCGGCAATATCAAATTTAGTTAAAACAACAGTGCAAAATTACAATACATCAGATTTAAGATTATTTGATACAAATTTTAAATATTCAAAATTATTAGGATTAATAGACAGAACTGAAGATTCAATAAAAAATAGTTTGATGGATATAAAAGTTTATACAACATTTACTCCATCAATAGCTTCAGCCGTAACTTATAATTTTTACTTTAATAATGCAGTCAAACATCCATTTGACGGGTATGAAGGTGCGATATCAAGTTCAACATTTTCATATTCTGATGTGTCAGGAACAACATATACAAATTGTAGATTAGATGATTTAAATGGTTTTATAAGAGTTTATAGAATGGTCAATACTGTTAAAACCATTGTTCGTGAAAATATTGGAACAATAAATTACACTACAGGTCTTCTTACATTATCAGCTTTCAATCCAAGTGCCATTACAAATAATATTGTAAATATATTTTTTGAACCGGCTACAAATGATTTAGTTCCTGTAAGAGAACAAATATTGCAAATAAATGATTCTGATGTAACTTGTAATACTACTGATGTAAATGCAGTCGAAAGAAGGGGAGTTGATTCAACATCAACTGTAGGTTCATCAGGATCATCTTCAGGTTCATCTTCATCAAGTAGTTACTAATGGCGGTTGTAAATAACAATTTATCCTCTATAGTAGGATTTCAATTAACTAATTCATTTAGAAATGAAAATCCTCAATTTGTTAAGTTTCTTGAGAGTTACTATCAGTTTTTAGAATCTATTCAATTACATTTTGAAACTTCAAATGGAGTTTTTACAGAGGGTGAAACTGTTACGGGATCAACCAGTGGAGCCACCGCAAAAATTTTATCAATTGATACATCAGAGACTCTTGGTTCTGGAACATTTCTTTATGTTTCTCAAACAAATAATGTAATTTTTCAAAAAATGGAAAATGTAATTGGTGAAACAGGTGGAAATGGTACATTGCATCATTATAGAAGAAATCCACTTAACGCTGTAAAAATGGTTTTTGATTGGGATGATATTAATTCACCTAATAATGATATGATTTATAATTTTAGACATGAATTATTTGAAAACTTTCCAGAAGATTTACAAATTGATAAAAGTTTATTTGTTAAACATATTAAAGAATTGTATCTTGAAAAAGGTGATGAAAGATCATATCAAACACTTTTTAGAATGGCTTATGGTACTGAAAATCTTGAATTTTATTATCCAAAAACAGATATATTAAAACCATCACATGGACAGTGGATAAGGAACGTTACCTTACAAGTTACTCAAACACCAGAAAATTATAATTTTTTAGCTAATAGAATTAGTGGTGTAACATCGGAAGCAACCGCTTTTGTTGAAGAACTTGCACTTAAAAAAGTATCAACTGTTAATGTTTTGGAATTATATCTAAAAAACATAATTGGTTCATTTGAAGTAGGTGAAACTATTAGGACGATAAGACCTGATAATATTTCTGCAAATACAAATTATACCGCTACTACTACAACTGCGTTGGGAATTATATCTACAGATCCAACACAAAATACAGTAACGATGACAACAGAAGGAAATGGATATGTTGTTGATCAAACTCTTTCATTATCACAAACAGAAGGAGTTGGTGCATCTCTTAAAATAGGTAGTACAACAAATGATCAAGTAGTTTTTGTAAATGCGTTAACGAATCAAGAGGGCACAGGCTATCAAGTAGGTGACAAAATTGATTTTGATAATACAATAGCAAATCCAACAATAAGTGCTATGGCTGAAATTGAAGCAATTGGTGACACAAGTATTGTAAGTGTAAATGATGATCCAATATTTCAATTAACAAATACTCATGTAATGACACTATCAACAAATACAGATATACCGATCAGAAATGGTTTTCTTTTATCTAACTATCAAATTTATGATAATGATACATATTCTACAAAACGTGGTATAGTTGTTGATGCGATTAGTAATACAGTAATCAGATACGCACTTACAAAAGGTTCATTATTTAATACGAATGATATAGTCAACGCATTCAAAGAAGATGGATTTGCATTTACACCAACATTAAATTCTGCAGTTTCACATACAAGCACTGCTTTTTCAAATGATATAACAATTGGAAATCCAAATTATGGATCAAATGGTGCTAATACAAATTTTGCACCAACATTTACATCAAAAACATCAACATCTACATTAAATGATTCTTTTTCATTTTCTAACAAAACAGTTGGTAGTATACAATCTATTAAAGTTACTCGTTTCGGTGATGGATATAATTCAACACCAACATTGTCAGTTAAAACAAATTCAAATTATCAACAAATAAATCAAAATGTTCATGACGGTTTAGGAACAATAGGTAATGATGCTGTTGTATCTGTAAATTCAATGGGTGGAGGTATAACTTCAGTCTCAGTTGAAAATCCTGGTGCTGCATTTGGAACTTCAATACCAACCATAGACTTCACTCCATTTGGTGATGGTACAGCAAATGGTACTATAAGAATGGATGCGGTAAGGTTTTATGAAGGGTTTTACAAAGGTGCGGATGGACAATTAAGTTCTCAGAAAAAAATACAAGATAGTAAATATTATCAAGATTTTTCATATGTCATTCAATCAGACACATCAATTGAAAGATATAAAGATTTGGTATTGAATACAATTCATCCTGGAGGAATGGAATTGTTTGGTGAAGTTATTTTGAGAAATAATCTCAATGCAGTTATGATGAATAAAGGTGTATCTGATATCAATTCAGTTAATCCTGATGGTTCTGCTGTCTATAGAAGTTTGTTAAGACAAATTGTAATTAATACGGATGTTGAGCATGCTTCTTTAGTTAGTGACCTTGAAGTAGAAACAGAAACAGAAACTTATATTGATGGTATTTTACTAAAAAGTGGAACAACTTCAACAGTCGCTTCAAATAGAATAGAAACTGACCAAGTAAAAAAAGAAAATAGTATTCAAAAAACACATCCTAGTATTAGATTTTGGTCTGATATGCAAAAACATACTTGGTCATCTGCAATTGAGACAAAATATCAAATTACATATTATGATCTAAATGATGTATCAATAGCAGGAACTGCAAATACAGTTAATCTTGTTAAATCATATGAACCAGGAACATTAATAATTTATATTGATGATGAATTAGTTGATCATTTTTCAATAGATCAAGCAGATGGTAATGATTTTACCATTCCTATAACACCTGCAGAAATTCATAGTGAACAAATTAAAGTTATTGAGAGTTATGTAAAAATTACTTTAGATGATTACTATGATGGTCATGCTTATTTAAATGATGACGATTATGTGTATTTACAAGATGAATCATCTGATACATTTACACCTGATACACATACTTTTGCTGATCAAGTTTATAATCAAAAATTTAAAGTAAAACTTTCACAAAATTACAATTCAAATAGAAATATTGTTTTACTACAAGAAGATGGAAGACCATTAAGGAATAATTTTACTTCATATTCTTCTTCACAAGGATCTGTTTTCAGAATGAGTAAGGATTTATGGTCTGTTAGTCAAATAAATATGTTGAAGAATGAAAAAGTTGGATATTATCATGACAGACCTATTTCAGATTATAATTTTGAACAGACTATAAATAATTTAACAGACGTATATTCTTCTGGAAATGACATATTTATTGATAGAAAATATCTATCATTAGATGAAGAATTACTTATGGAAGATGGTACTATTATTGAGACAGAAATAACTAATGTTACGTTGAGTTCAGAAGGATCTGTTTCAAAATATGAAACAGAATGGAGACTATTTGAAGAAGACTATCAATTTCATACTATAAATTCAGTTTCTACAAATAAACTCACATTAAATCAATTTGTTAATTGGGAATTAAATAAAGATATTAATAGGTGGACATTTTCTTTAGAAAATATTTCCGCAATGAATAGAACATAAATAAAAACAAGATATTTTATAAAATTAGGAGTCATTAATGCCTGCTTTAGTCACAAGAAATTTTAGAGTACATAATGCTAAACAATTTAAAGAGAGTATAGATGAATCTTCTTCTTGGGGTGGTTCAACAGTAACAGGGACTCCTGAAGGAAGTACTTCTTTAAATGATCATTATTATTTGTACATAGGAAAAACATCATCTTGGAATGATGATAATAACCCAGACACACCTTTTGATACACAACAAGAAAATACATATGATTCATGGGATACCATGATCGCTGCAAAAAAAGTTCTTAGCTCAGATGTATCTCATGTTATTCCAAGATATAATTGGTCTTCTGGTACGGTGTATTCTGAATATGAGGATACAAGTTATCAATTGCATTCAAATACAACAAATCCAATGGTAGTAATGACCACAGATTTTAATGTATATAAATGTTTGGATAACGCAAATAATTCGACATCTACATCTCAACCAATTTCTGTTAGTACTGAAGCAAGTGCGGTTGATGATAAGTATGGAACTGATAACTATAAATGGAAATATTTATATACTATTACAGCAGCAGAAGCTCTGAAATTTGTAACACCAAATTATATCCCTGTTAAAACTATTAGAAATGCAAATTCAATTGGCCAATCATCTACTACAGGAATGGGAACAGATGATGGATCTAATCAGTGGGATATAGAAAAAAATACAGTTGACGGTGGTATTGATGTCTATCAAATTACTAATGCGGGATTAAATTATAAGTTTTTTTCTGGTTCAGTTTTAAATGCCACTGCTAATACTACATTTCTTGAAGTGACTAATCCTGGTGATGGATCACTCGATACTGCTGATGGAATTTACAACAATTCTGGAATTTTTATTAATAATACAATTAAAAAAGTATCGAGTTATGTGTATGATGATGGTAACAGTAGAGGACAATTTACATTAGATTCTGCATTAGCAGCAACTGCCTCAGGCTCATTTTCAATATTTCCACAATGTAAAGTCTATGGAAATGGAACAGGTGCAACTGCTAGATGTGCAGAGGGTGCTTCTTCTGGTACTATAGGTGCTGTTTTTGCTGGTGAAGTTGGATCTGGATATACTACAGCATCATTATCAGTTATTCAAAATGGTACTGGTGCGACTGGTTCAGGTGCAGTGATTAATCCTGTAATTGGTCCAAAGGGTGGACATGGATATGATCTTGTTTCTGAACTTGGTGGAAATTTTGTTATGATTAATACAAGATTAGAACAAAGTGAAAGTGGAAAATTTACCACTTCTAATGATTTTAGAAAAATTGGATTAATTAAAAATCCAAATTTTGCTAATGGGACAAATAGATGTATAGCAACAGCAGTCACTCAAGCATCAACTATGAGAGTATCATCTATTACAGGTTCAAATTTTATATCTGATAACATTGTAGTCGGTGGAACATCTGGTTCACAAGCAAGAATTGTTGATGTTACTGATGTTACAGTTAATAGTGTTCCTTATAAAGATTTAAGAATAATCTCACAAGTTTTAGGACCATCAACTGCAAATAAACTTTTAGGAGTAGAACCAGTTACAGGAAGTAATTTAACTGCTCCTGATGGTGGAACTGCTATAACTGGAAAACCGGGAGGATTTCAAACTTCTGAAAGTGTTACTTGTAGTGGTAGTACAGCTACAGTACATTCATTAACATCAGGAGAATTACAACCTTATTCTGGTTCTATATTATATGTTGAAAATCGTTCACCTGTCGCAAGAGCTTCTGACCAAACAGAAGACATTAAACTTATAATCGAATTTTAAAGATAATACATGGCTACATTAAGTTTACTATCTACATTACAGCAAGCACCTTACTTTGATGATTATGATGAAACTAAAAAGTTTCTCAGAATGTTATTTAAACCTTCTGTTTCAGTTCAAGTAAGAGAATTAATTCAATTACAAACTATACTCCAAAATCAAATTTCAAGATTTGGGGATGCATTTTATAAAGATGGTAGTTTAGTAACTGGTGGACAAATTAGTTTAGACACTAATGTTCATTTTATAAGAGTGGCTACAAACACGACATTAGCAAATTTTGTCAATCAAAAAATTCAAATATTAAATCAATCAACTATAACTGCTGATGTGATTGCAACAGTTGCTGCAGTTGGTACAGACGATCCAATGTTGATTGTAAGATACAATGGGGCGTCACAAATTTCTGGTGCAAGTGAAACAATTCATGTTGTTGGGGCTCCTTCAACTAGCACAACAACACAAACCGCTGGAACAATAACTGGACTGTCTTCTGTTGCTACAATAACAGAAGGGATATATTATGTTAATGGATTTTTTGTCATTGTTGATTCTCAAACAGTAGTATTAGATAAACAAAGTTCAACTCCATCATATAGAGTTGGTTTAACCATTACAGAATCAGTAACATCAAGTTCTGATGATACTACTTTGTTAGATAATGCCGCAGGATCTTATAACGTAAATGCGTCTGGAGCTAATAGATATAAAATATCATTAATATTGGATAAAAAATCAATAACCAATATCTCAGATACTAATTTTATAGAAATTTTGAGAGTTGAAAATGGATCTCCGACCAAAATTGTAAACTATCCTTTATACTCTGAATTGGATAATACTTTAGCAAGAAGGACATTTGACGAATCTGGAAATTATACTGTTAGACCTTTTCTAGCAAATTTAAATGAGCATAAGGGAGCAACTGGAACCACTGTAGCAGGATCAACAACAGCAATTGAAGGTTCAAATACATTATTTAAGAATCAATTCAGAGTTGGTGATTCAATCAAACTTACAAATGGATCAGTAACTTCAACTTCATCTACAATAACTGCTATCGCTTCTAATACCGCAATGACAGTTGGAACATCAATTGGTGGATCTGGACAAACTCAAACAATTATTAATAATGATAAGGCATCAGTAGGACTAGAACCAGGTAAAGCATATGTAAGAGGTTATGAGTATGAAAGTGTTGCGACAAAATTTGTTGATCTAAGAAAAGGCAGAGATACAAATACTGC
>VTLG01005565.1_pt1 | contig 11294 bp, 5 predicted proteins | sample 4694571 | NCBI WGS metagenome assembly VTLG01 (sample SAMN12604809, study PRJNA352737) | marine metagenome | biome: ENVO:00000447; feature: ENVO:00000209|ENVO:00000569|ENVO:01000036; material: ENVO:00002151; isolation source: viral sequences binned using virsorter ... | reverse complement strand
TTGTGTTGTTGGTTTTACTGTAGGTTCGACTTGTTTTAACCTCTTTTCTGACAAACCAACAAGACCTTCTACAAACTCTATAAAGCCAGCTTCATCCCCATTAGTAGCATGTATTGATAATGTTGAGAAACCTGGTTGGTTAATAGTACTACCAGTGTTGCCACCAAAAGCTAGTACAGTCCCCGCTTTTACTATACCAGGTTTAATTCCTTCAGCGATTCCTTTTAAATGAGCTATTACAAAACACTGACCAGTACCTACACGACAAAATCCCATAGTGTTACCAAACGATTTGCTACCAGTATCCAGTTCTGTATGGTTCCACGCAAATCCATCACCAGGGTCACGTATCTCTACATCCCAAGGTACTGCAATTGGAACTCCTTCAGGTAAGTGTACTACATCATCTCCCAATGGATATCCATCTGGATCTCTATGTGGATCAATTGGACGGGGTAGGGATCCTCTGCCACTCAGGATGGCCTCCTTTTTATTACGCTGGTTAATTACAATTCCAGCAACGGAGCTATTATACTTAGCTATCTTCCTTGCTATATCATGTGATTCTACAGCTGTCCACCCAGTAGCATTTTCTGCTGGAGTAGTTACATCCATTGGATTAAGCGGTTCTTTACCATTTGCTATTCTACTTTGATCAATTAAATATGTTACTGGCAGGCCACTGTATTTGGCTAATCTCTGTATTGTTGGATTACTTCTTGCCCCTCTTAAATTAAAACTTCCAAGTCTTTCGTATTCAGTGAGAGTAGTTTCTGGCATGTATGTATGAATTCCGCCAGCTTCAATCTCCCCAGTAATATCTATACCTTCGTTTCTAGCCTTTTCAATGTTTTTTGTAGTTATAGATAGGTTGTTATTAGTAGCTTCAGCTGTAGCATTAGGGTGATTTACGAATTTCTGGACCCCAGGCTGTGAAAGATTCTCTGATAATCCATAATATCCGCTTTCAATTTCTAATCTGAACCTTTCATCTACCTCAGCTAAAACTGCTTCTATATTAGTGTTACCACCTCTTAATGACTCTTCTACCTTTTCTTTATATATCCTTTCCATCCTACCGATCATGACATTAGCACCATCTATCTTTGAAAATTCTGCAGGAGCAATTTTGTGTTCCTTTTGGATCCAAGCTTTTATTGAAGTTTCTACGTCAGCTGTACGGAGTTTTATTTGATCCATATAGTTATCAGATAGCTGAGGTTTCTCAACGGGGCTGAAATATTTCGAAACCAGGTGACTAATCGTTGTAGGCGTAAAACCCCTTCTCTTCGCCTCTTCAATAAATCCTAGAGGCCCTTGACCTGCAATCCATTCTTCACCTTCAGGTGTTGCCAGCCATCCTTCAAGTTCCTCCGTCGCTGCTTGGATTTGCAGTTTGGCTTGTTTTGTCCTATCATCTATCTTGCGATATACGTTCTCTTGAGCTCGTTGTTTCAGCTCTTGCTGCCACATGGCACCGTGAAATTCTGGTGGAAGAACATTACCCAAAATAGTATTAAGATCATTTGGTAGTAGGCCTATCTTCACCCATGTTCCTAGATGCTTACGTAGCGCTTCTGGATGAGCCGCTTTACCCACCGTTTGCCGTACAGTTTCATTGTGAGCTATGAGTTCTGAACATCCAGGATCTTGACCATTTATACACGCCAGGCCTTTTATAAAATACCCGTTTTCATGACTTTGGTGTACCTGCTTTACCATCGACGCTGCATAAGCTCTACCACCTTTTCCTAACCATTTTTTATGCTCGGCTTTATATCCATCGTTTTTAGCTAGAAAAGCGAAGTCCATACTACCGATATCAGTTTCCTGCTCAAACATCCTTCGGAGTTCTAGAAGAGATTGCGCTTTAAGATGATGATTTTCTGTATTCGTTTCATGCCATATTTCCGAAAGTGAAACTGGTACACCAGTATCTGGGTCTGTTACTGTAATATCAGCAGAACCGGGGCCCTGAATCTTGTTTAGCAGCCAAGATGGGTAATTTACATTAGTGTTATCGTAAGAAGCTTGCTTTGATAGGAGAAAACCTTTTCCACTAGTCTGCTCAATCCTCAGCACCATTTCAGGAGTTAAGAATTTATCAAAATCTTCCCCTTCTCTACCTAATTGCAGCATTATTCGCTGCTTGATTTCAATACCTTCTCGGGTATTCTGCTCAATTGCTAAGAAATTATCCTTTATCAGCTGCCGTTGCTTTAAGGTAAGACCACTTCTCCTTATTATATCAGCACCTTCTTTGTCAATAGCAGATATATGTGCTTGATTTTGTGCATCTATCTGATTGATTATCTGTGATCCAGCATCAAAGAGTACAGGTAAAAGCTTTTCCCAAGTAGAGCGGCCACTTTTATCAGTACCGCCCACTCCTTGCTGTGCTCTTTTAGCATCATCAATCTTCGTTTGAAGGTTTTTTAACTCAGCATCGTGGATTTGTTGTTGATTTTTATTAAGGAAGTCTTGATTTTCCCTACGATTTAATTCCTGTATACGATGCCTTTCTTTAATCCAGCTGAGTTCTAGACTAGCATTTTCTTTATGTGCTCTTGCGTTTTCCTTTAAATAGTCAATAGCACGCTGGTCAGCGCGTCGTTGTTGTTCTAATGAAGTTAATGGGATTTGAAATTGGAAGCTCTTGAACCCCCTATTACTATCCGCATATGATCTAAATGCCATTGTTTATTTTCTTCCGTAGAAGTTTGTAAGTTTGTTTACCACCAATCAAATGCACTACCAGCAATTGCAACTGCTCCTAATCCTATACCAACAGGTCCTAAGAATCCCCATCCAGACATTGCTCCTAAAGTGCTTATGCCTTTGGTAGTCACTCCAAACAGTGAGGACGGTAAAGCTGCTGCTGCTGTCATTGCGCCTCCAACGGCACCAATAACTGTGCCTGCTGCACCGCCGCCTCCAGATCCTGATGATGCCCCAGCACTTGCGGCAGAAGCAGCATAACTAGCACCTCTCCTAGGTGAAGGTGGTCCTTTATATGGGTCTGGATCTAATATTTTCACCGCTGGTGGTGCTTTCACTGTAGGTAATGGGGGAGGTTTCCCAGGCGCAATCATCCTATTTGCATTAGCTTGTGCATTAGCCTGTCTTCTATGGAGATTAATTCTATCTATCTCCATTGAATAGCTTTTATTAATACTAGTCGCTGTAGCATCTCTAGCTTCTTTATCATATTGAAATGCTAACTTATCAAGTTCATGCAATCCTTTCGATTCAGCATCCTTAATCTTTAAGTCAGCTGTTTTCTTACCGTATATATTTTGTGACTCAGCTTTATCTAATTGATGTGTAGATTCAGCAATTGCTAAGTATTGGGTTAATTCTTTTTGACTTAAATTCTTAGATGCTTCCGCAAAAGTAAGTGCAGCTCTAGTTTCAGCTTGAGTTAATTTACGATTAGCACTAGCAATAGAAACACCAGCTGAGATATCTGCTTGTGCAAGTGATTTATTAGCTTTGAATGCATCCATCCCAATCTTTATCTCATGCTTATCTAAGCCATGTATTGCTTTAGCAAACTCTGTACCCTGTTTAATTTGAGCTGAAGATAAATTATGAGTAGCCTGTTCATACTTTAGTTGAGCAATATTAGATGCTTTAGCAAGCCCATGCTGAGCTTTAGTGTAAGCTAAACCTTTATCAAGACCTAATAACTCTAAGTTAAAATTAGAATCTGCTCTATGGACTGTATCTGATATTTGCTGAGCTTTTCTATTATAGTCAGATACTACTGTTTGATAAGTTTTAGCTGCTGATCTACCTGTCTGACCACTCGCTGCAACCTTACCAGCATTCTGTAACTGTTCAATAAGATTCTCTTGAGATTTAACTGCAGCATCACCACGTAGGTTTTGAATTCCTAATGTTTTAGCTCGTCTAGCTAAATCAGTTTCTGAAATCTTACTACCTAAATCTAAGTCTAATCCTACACTTCTTTGAAAAGATTCTGTTAGCTTATTAGCTAAGTCCACATCTCCTTTTAAAGTTGCAACCCTGGAGTCAGCTAAATTTTTTGCTAAATTAACATCTAAACCAGTCCTTTCATTAAAAGCTTTGCTCACCTCATTTAAATGAGCTGCATCTAATTTAGCTCCACTAGATATAGCATCAAATAAAGTTTTAGTATGTTGTATGTCTACACCTGTGAGCTTACTCATTGCTTGAGAGACTTGCTCTGTATGCTCTAATTCTAACTTACCTCCAGCAAATAAAGTTTGAGCTACATTCTTAGCTAGACCCATATCTAGGCCAGCATCTCTAAGTGATCTCTCTACACTTGCATTATCTAAATCTACTTTAGTCTGTGCTTCATCTATTTTACGTCCAATTGCCTGCCTTCCCATCTTCACAGCAGATGCTTTACCCTCAAACCCTAACTGGGTAAACCTATCTCCTCTTGCAATTCCTGCAGAATCTGCTGCTTGTTGAGCTGCAATTTGATTAAAATCTATTTGTTTATCTGCTATTTGATTAGATTTATTGAAAGCTTTAACGTCTGCAGCATGTTGAAAATCACGTATCTGCATCTGATACTCACGCTGCTTTACAGCCTCATCATACTGATACTGGGTTTGTGCAGCTTGATTTTCTCTTTGAATCTGATTTGACCTGACTATAAAATCACGGTCTCTTTCACCCATCGTTGTTATATAGTCATGATTCCTCTTATCATAATCATACTGCCTTTTGATACGCTCTTTCTCTGCCTTTTTAGCTGCGCAACTAGCGGTTTCACATCCCATCTATTTACCTCCGTTTGTTGTTTTAAAAGTGTTCATGTACGTCTATAGAATCTTGGTGAGTAATTACCCTCCCACATCATTGAAGTAAGTGTTATGGGGAATGGTGAGTTACTGAATACTTTTACTTTAAAGTTATCAGATTTCTGATGAATAGGTACAGTGAATACTTGTTCCTCAACAAGAGGTACATCATCAGATAAATATTGGTTAGCATCTTGTGCTGATTGAGCGTCATACCAGGTGTCAGTAGTGACCTTTATAGTTTGAGGTAAATTATCAATTAAAAATGTAGAAGATGTAGTTCCACCACTTATAGTGATTGCTTCATTTTGTTTATAATTAGACCCCTTATTATTGATTGTTACAGCGGTGACAGCACCACCGGATACAGTTGTGTTAACTGTTAAGCCAGTACCACTACCACTAGAAGTTGTAGCTACACCTGTAGCAGCTGTATAACCAGCACCCCCAAATAACTGTTTTACTGTATAATTTTTAGGAGCAGTATTAAAAGTAACAGTACTCTGTGTATCGTTAGATGTCACTGTATAGTCCGTAGAAGCCTGCTTAGCACCGTCTAAAGTAACCTTAATACCATTCTCCTCTTTAAGTAAGAACGGTACACTGAAGGCGGTTGTAGAGCCGTCTCCTGTGAACTCAGCTAATTCTCCTCTATAACCTTTACTACTTAATTTAAAACTACATACACTAGAAAGTCCAACAGCAAATTTCATACGTGCAATAGTTAGGCTTGCACTATAGTCATATAAATTACCTTCAGGATCTAACTTAAAATAAGTCTTTGGTAGCTCTACGTTGTAGTTATATTTATACCCTACAACTACATCAGCAGCAGTTAACCCTGATATATTTTTTCTCGGTACTTTAAAGAAAGGAGATCCAGTAGCATGTGTTTGACCTGATGGTCTGTCTGGTGTAATTGTGAAACCTGATTCGGTTACACCTGCGAAGTTAGTAGTACCATTACCTACAATAAGAAGTACTGGATTTAAAGCTATGTTATCTTTCATCCCTGTAGGGAGATAGCATTTAGTAAAGCCAGTGGTAATAGTAGCTACATCAAATGTAAGTGCAGCTCCTCCACCACTACCTAATTTAGAATCAGCGATAGTTATTGTCTCATTAACTACATACCCCTCTCCATTATAAGTGACAGTGACAGTAGCAGCACCGTTTGCATCTACAACGACAGTGAATTTGGCACCTGTACCGGTCCCATCTGTTGTATAATCATCGTCATCAATCAGATAAGTCCCTTGTGTTCTATTACCATCCGCTGCACTAATAGTATCAACACTTGTTATATCACCTGCTAAAGCCATGCTACTCACAGGTCCATATAGATCCATATGTGGATTTACTCTTTGACCATCACTAGTTTCGATGATCTTTTCATCTGGAGTTTGTGTTAAGCTGGCGCTGCATAGTACATATTGACTGTTGTACTCTACTACAGCCCACATAGTATCATCTATAGTAGTTATATGTTGTATTTTACCTGGTAATTGCCAGTTAAACCAAGCTTGCATTAGTAATTGATTACCTGCAGCATAGGTTTTAAATAGATATATTGTATCTAAAGTTTTACCATATAAACCGATAATGGAATTCTGAGCACTAGAGAATAATTCAGTTATTGTATCTGGTAGCCATTCTGAGACAATCTTACCTATATCAACAGCTTCAGGACTTTCCTGCTGACCTCTAGTTTGCATAGTGAAGATCCTAGAGTAACTAGGTGTCTTACTTATAAAGCTGAATGAAGTTCCAACATCTACTGGATCAATAGTAGTATCCATCTCATAGTTAGAGATACCTTGTATTGATGTAGTATTAGGAGTGAGAGCAGTATTACCACCTAAAAGAAACTGCTGATTTCTACTGAATAAAACCAACCCTTGAGGTACTGGTAATGCTGAATGTAAAACGCAAGGCCTGACACTAGAACAGTTAAGATCGATAGGGTCAGCGTCTGTTAAGGTTAAAGCAGAGGTAAAGTAGAAGTTATAGAAATCATTAGATTTACTTAGTACTACATTATCATTACTTAAAAATCCTAACCTATTGCTGTGGAAAAAAGCCTTATTTATTGTACTATCTACAAAGCTTGGATGTGAATTAGTTACATCATCTCCTACCGTTCTATCTACCCAAGCGGCTTCTTGGAATACAAATGTATTGGTAGCTGTATTCTTCAGCTCATGTGGTAACGTTGCTGGATTTAAACCAACTGATAGTGTAGGGTCAACTGATTCTTCCCAATAACCAATACCACTTGTACCGTTATTAGCTTTAAATTTACTCCAGTAGTTACCTTCAGCAGCTGATTCACTGATGATTTTTACTTTCCTACCGTCTAATGATTCTGCAGGTAGGGTTGTTAGAGTAGCTACTTCATCAGTGAAAGCTTCGATATTTGTATTACCTTGGTTATCGGATACAATTATCTCTATAGCTTCTGGATCGTCGTTAGCGTCTACATACGAAAGCTCTAGTGATGCAGAAAGTTTAGTTGTAGTTAATGTTCCAGGACAAGATCCACTACTGAATGCATCTAAATCACTCTCAAGTTCAGTTAAGATCTTATCAGCTGTATTGAATTTCTCTTCAAATGGTGTTGGAGCGGCTGCTGTACCACCAGCTGCACTTAGGTTTTCTGAGTTTACTGTTGTGTATTCAGCAGCTGCATAGGTTGTAGATCCTATCTTAATAGATACTTTATACTTACAACTATATGCAACTTGCTTTAATCTAATGGTTCCATAAGCTTTAGCTGTGTAACTAGCCGCAGTTGGAGCTGTCTTTTTTGTAATTACTTTCTTTTTATTAGTGATAATTGATGTATCTTGTACAGTTAATACATCATAGTTATCACGTGTTTCATCTAGATAATCTCGTACTACCGACCCTGATACATAATGCCATTTAGCACTACCATCAGTTATACCGTTAGTAGTAGCAGTAGTACCGGTAGGACCACCGCTGGAGTGCGATGTACCAGCTGTATCACATACATAAACTTTATTACTATCGTTTGTTACTTTATCTCCTACTGCATATGCTGTATTAGCAACCCACGGTAAAGCATCCCAATGAATAGTACATGCTGTACCATCTTTATTCCAAATTTTAATAGGTGTAGATGCATGGTCTGCTTTATCTAGAATAACTCCTATATATGTTTCTAAGTTATCACGTTTGATGAAGAACCATTTACCATCAGATAGTGTAGGAGATGAATCATAGATAGTTTTAATGAATTTAAAACCAGGTCTCTTCATTAACCCAAATGTTGGGTCAGGGTATCCATTAAGACAATCCCTTACTTGACCTGGTCTTTTCTTATGATCTGTTTGTTTAGAAACCCCACCTAAAAAGTTGGGGACTATTTGTGTTACTGCTGCCATTAGCGATACAATGCCTTATAAGGTTGATAACTGTTGTAATAGTTTTGTCCTTGAGGATGTCCGAAGAAAGTATAGTCACCCTGATTAGTTTCATATTCAAGAGCTACAGCTTTAGCTCTGAATTCATTCCCTTGTAACATTTGGAATTGAGCACCATCTCCTACAATCCTACTTGAAACTATGGTAGCTGCTCTAGCAGTTATGTAGTCTTGAATAGGTACTGGTAGATCTACCCAATCAAATAACCAAGTTACATCAATGTAGATGGTGTCGTTTGCATTGTTTGTAATTTGATACTGATCTTCTGTCTTATATTTATCATATAATTTTCCACTCCTTCTTATCACATTCTTACTACCATTAGTGTGAGCTACTCTACTGCTAACTGTAGTGTTACTAGATAGATCTACTTGAAGCATATTGTTAGGAATAACAAATTCCTTATTATCATCTGTGGTGGTTTTGTAATTATATTCTCTGTTGAATGTCCAGCCTTCAGCCTGTACTTCTCGGGATACTTGTAGTAAAGTATCATAAGCGATCGCAACGTCCGGGTTGGTCTGGTCGAGAGTGGTAACAGGCGCCTGACCAACTGACGCTAATATTTGATTTACTGCTGGTAATTCTTTTGCAGCGTTAGTTGTGGGATAAGGCATAATAAATAAATAAAAAAAGGGACCCGAAGGTCCCCGTGTATAATAAATCAGAATGCAGCAGGCTTAGTTGCTGTTCCAGCGAACAGTTCAACACAAGCTGCGGGATTCAGGTAGTCCGCACCCATAGCCAAACGGCCGAGGATTACGTCACCTTGGTATACTACTGAAATGTCTCCACTAGTAACTTGTACTTGAGGACCCATTGCTTCAACGCAACCAGCCCCTTCCTTTTGGAAGATCAAGCCACAAGAGTTAGCGAATTCAGTCTCTTCACCGTACTCATTGTTGATACCTGATACATCGTTAGCAGCATCTTCGATGGCTTCACTAACGAACGAACCAGTGTTACCTGGATCTACAGTAGCAGGATCGGTAGCAGCTGTTGGTGATCCAGGTGCATACTTAGTACCGTACTTACTGAAGAATGGGATATTCATTGACTTGTAGATCTTGATGCCTGCAATTTCAATGATACCGTTTCCACTTTGAAGTGAGGAACCTTGTACGTCACGGTTGATTAGGCCGTTGCTGGATGCACCTTGAATCAGTGCATAGTACTGACGTGGGTTTAGCACGGCAACACGTCCATCTTCTGACACTCCTTTCTCATCAAGTGCTGCAGCTGCATCATAGAATGCAGTTACAAGCTTTGCGTCATCCAATGCATCGTCTGCATCAGCGGCAGTACCAACACGGATCTGCGTTCCACCCGGCTCAACGAAGTTAGCCTTCGTGATAGGATGTGCGGCACGTGCTCCACGTGTGATAGCACGGAAGATCAAACGGTCATACTTTTGTGCAAGTGCGTAACCGATCTTCTTGGAGATTTCTCCGCGAAGTTCGTAGTGAGCAAGAGTCTCATCTAGCTCGTATACGAAGGCACTGGAAATGAGGAGATCATCAATTGTGATCGTCTTCTCAGCCACCGGAGGAGCACCGTCACTGTTACCAAGAATGGATTGTCCTGGTACATGGTACTCAGCCGTGGTACGGCCAGTGTAGATGAACTGCAATGACTTGCCGTTCTTAAGTGTACGCTTCGTGACTAGATCACGAGCGATGGCATTCCGTTGGAAGCCTTTAAACATCTCACCGCTAAACAGCTTGAGATATAGAGCCCTTGAGTCGCCAGTCGAGTTCGATTGACCCGGCCTGGTTAGATCGGCAAGAGGCTCATTACTATTCTGATGGGCCATTAATTTGTTAAATGTATTTGTTTACTGTCTTACGCGTAATGTTTTGATCAATTTGTTTGTGGTCTTTCCCACCGTCTAGACGGCAAAAGGTATCCTCGTAAGGGCTAATGCCAATGAAGGAGAGGTCCGACTCTGAGGTGCCTCTCCTCCTGTTCACTCCTTAGGCTCCTCTTGTGGTACAGGAGTTGGAGCATAGGGAACCGGATGTGCCGGGTTCCCTTTATTCTGATGTGACATAATTACTTTCGTTTAGTAGACCAAGTCATCTCCATGCCAAATACTAATAGTAGTACTAATGCTAGAGAGTATAAAAGATCCATCTAGAAGGCCCACTTAAGACCAGCTTTGGTTCCGTAGTTATTGGTGTCGGCGTCAGTTGTAATGAAACTAATCTCTCCGTAGACAGACACAGCTTCGGTTGCCGAAAAGGCACCCCCTACTTTACCGGAGAATTCAGTGTTAGCATCCTCTCCATCAACAGAGACGATAGCTGGACCTCCTTGGAGGTAATAGCTAGCTGCTCCAGCAGACCCTTCGTAACCTACATGCAGGTCAGTAACTGACCCGCCGTAGTCTGATCCATTCCATCCACTGTTGATTTCTGTGTTGACATATGGGCCAGCCATTGCAGGTGTCGCAGAGAGGGCAGACAGTGTGGCAAGTGCAATAAATGATTTCATTTTGTTTAGTGTGTTGTATTGTTGTTCGCTACTTTGTCTTCGTGTACTTGATGCCACGATAGCAATAAGTGACAGTCATAAGGTTCTCCTATGATGTGAGCCCCGTTCCCTGCTCACACGTCATGCGTCAGCACAAGCTGATGAACGGACGCTATCGTAATAGTCATGTTTAGTGACGTGAACGCCCTCGATAAATGCAGCCACGAGTAGCAGCATGATTGCAATTATCCAGGGCTCTGTGAAGCGTTTCACTTTTTCTTTGTACCTTTTTTAGGGGGTCTCCCCTTTTTCGTTCCGTAAGTTCCTGGTCCGTAGGGCATAATTTTTTACCATAACATATCATAAGCAAACCCATCAGTCATAGATACCATCAGTAAGGTTTGCATGATACCTATTAATACTGACAGGAAGCCAGCTAGCATCAGGCCTATACCCAATGCTCTTAAGTTCTCCATTTAGTTTAGTCGTGTTACCTTTACGTCAGCAACGCCGGCGGAGGCCATGCCAATTCGCTGAGCAGTACCATAAGACAAATCAAGATCCCGACCTTCAATGA
>VTLG01001494.1_pt1 | contig 11294 bp, 18 predicted proteins | sample 4694571 | NCBI WGS metagenome assembly VTLG01 (sample SAMN12604809, study PRJNA352737) | marine metagenome | biome: ENVO:00000447; feature: ENVO:00000209|ENVO:00000569|ENVO:01000036; material: ENVO:00002151; isolation source: viral sequences binned using virsorter ... | reverse complement strand
AGAACCTTGATGTTGTTCATGAACCATAACTAAATTCACTTTTTGCTATCTCATCAAGAGCTTGCATTACCTCACTAGTGAAGTAAGTTTCTGGTTCTGCAAGTATCTGCTTTGCATATAACTTTTTGCCAGCAATTTCGTATCTTCCTGCGACATTCTTCCATAGTCCTCCGATCTCACCGAGTTCCAATAGACCGTAATAACGATCAAGACCCCTATGATCAAAAAATAAACGTATTTCAACTTGCTTGTTTTCCTTACTTAAGCGACTTTTTGCCGTCTTAGCTTTAATAAGGTTACCAACAACCTCCGTCTTATCCTTTTCTTTTTTCTTTGAAAGATAAATGATCGTAGACGCGGCATATTTGAGACCAGAGCCTCCTCCCATTTCTTTAGTAGGGACATAGGAACCAATGACATCGTAAGTGTGGTTTGTAACTATGAGTGGAATGTTAGCTTGACCCAACTTTAAAGTTAACATTCTGAATGCGCCTTTGACCAATTGAGATTTGGTCATGTCCCGAACTTGTTTATCGTTCAAGGCATCAGTTATTTCCTTTTCGGTGGAAAGCATACCCAACGAGTCTAACACAAACATGCACGGTTTGCGATCTTCTATGGGCATTTTCATATATTTATCAACTGCCTTAAGTGCCTTAGCTCTAAACTCTTCTATTGTTACTACATTAATTACAACTAACCTGTTTAAATCAATCCCACGAGACTGAAGTAATGGTTTATTAACGGCAGCTTCAGTATCAAAATACAAACAATATCCATCTGGATTACTATCAAGGAAATTCTTGACAACAGCGAGAGAGAAAAAAGTTTTCCCTGTACTACTTTCACCAGCAATAGCAGTAATCTTGTTACCAGATACACCACCAAATATAGATCCTGAAACTAGTCCATTAAAAATGTATGAACCTGTATCCACATATCTTTCAGTTTCTTCAATGTCAGATGCGAGTTGGGTGAAGTCATCTCCAATCTCCTTTACAATGTCCTTTAAAAAATCCATAATTAAATGTCACACTCAGCTACGTCAAATTTATCCTTCTGTAGATTGTTATTATCACGAAAATTCTTTAATAGGAAATAAAGTCTAGTATCTCCACCCAAAGAAAGAGCACTGATAATCGTATCCAAATCTTTTTCGTCTATAGGTAATTGCATTAGGTGAAAAACATTTCTAAGTTTACAGTTTTCTCTACATTCCAACCAATAGCATCAAGAATAATCTTGAGTGGTTCAAGGAAGGACTTATCAAATTGTAAGTCGTAATCTACATACTTGTCAAGTCCAATCTCATGGGGAAAATCCTGAATGAAAGAAATAATATTCTCATGAATAATATTAGGTTTCTTTAAATAGCAGAACTTAATTTTTTCACCATTCTGGATGAGAGAGTACTTATTATCCAACTTATGTTGTTTAATATAATGGTTGTATAATAATGCACCACGTATATGTATAGGAGTTCCTTTAGCATATATTGTAGAGTGTGCTTGATACTTAACAACATCAGATGCAGAACGAGGAAATGCAATATCTTCTGGTGGAAGTTTCTTAAAATCCTTGCGAGACTGATCAATAAAGTCTATCACCTCATCTTCTGTTCCATTCATCATTATCTTAAGAGCATCCTTAATCATTTGACGACAAGGTGCAGGAGTAGAAGATTTAACTGCTTCAATACCCATCATCTTTAATTTGGGTTCTTCATATCTTACACCCTCACTATCCCATACATTCAAAATGTATCTTTTCTTAGCAGTCCATATACCCCTCTCTGCGATATTCTCTCTTTTCATAAACATCTTTTGATCATATGCGTTTACGTAATCGGCCAACGTTTGGTAAGAACCCTCAATAAAAGGTTCAAATTCAGTTTCACACACCTTGTTAAGGAACCCAACAACGCCCTCATTAGTTTTCTCTCTTCCCTCGTATACACGGTCAACCAAAGGACCAAGATTAAGGTAGATGGAATCAGTATCCGAAGCAATAACATAATCAACATCCTCAGTTTTTAAGATCTTATTGATCTTTTCATTCATTTTATTCTCTATCCAACGTATGGATACTTGGCCAGACAAAGTAATGGCTTCTGCATTAGCAAGTTTGTAATACCTGAAATACTGATTGCCGATAGCACCATAAGCACTATTAAGGGCAATCTTTTTCGCCATCTGGATATTGTTACACCTAGCAATCTCTTTTGTAAGTGCATCGGACGGATTGTTTTCATACTCTTGTTTTGCCTCAAGCATCTTCTTCTTGAAGACAACACGATCTCCATACATCTTGTCCATAAGTTCAGGAAGGAACCCACGCACATCTTTCCTATATTGCGCTCCATTCGCACAAACTGCATAATCACCATCAAACTTACACTCCTGATTTAAGATCCTTTCAACGCTCGCACTGGGATGTCGAGTTTCCCTGATGGTCTCTGGGGAAATGTTATATTGCATAATAAGATGAGGGTACAGACTATTGAGGTCAAAACTAACCACCCAATCATACTTTCCTGGTTTCGGTTCCTTGACATAAGCACCTGCATACTTTTCGTTTTTTGCTGATCTATTCTTAGGGGGAATAACTATGTTCCTCCTCTTCAAATAGTTATAAATGATAGTATCCCACATTCGCACCTGATAGAACACATCATTATAATTAACCTTGGCTTCATATGCCATAGTAAGAGCAAGCTCAATAAGCTTCATCTTACCTTCAAGACGGTCAACAAGTTCAACGTCAATTATATTATACTCAATATACTTCTGCCAACCTTTTGTATAGAAGTCCTTAAAAGTATCAAACTCAGAGTGGTCTAACTTTTTCTGACCCAACTCTACCTGTGCAATATAATCCAACCTATAAGATTCCTGTGCCTTATAAGTAAACTTCTTATAAAGATCAAGATAATCTAACTGACAAACACCACCAACATCAAATGTTATATGCTTACGTCCCTTAATAAATGTTTCTCCCTCTGATACAAGTCCCCAAGGAGACAATCTCTTCATTAACTTCTCACCTAGAATCCTATCAATCCTACGAGCAATATAAGGTATATCATAAAGTTGTATGTTCCATCCAGTAATCACATCAGGAACATCTTGCATCCAATAGTTTATAAACGATGTAAGTAGTTCATATTCCGTGGGGCAATGATTATAAGTTACATCCTTCCGATTATTCTGAAAAGGTTTACTTCCCCAAGTAATGATCTGCTTAGTTGTATAGTCTTGGATTGTGATTGCAAGAATCTCTTCTGAGCATGATTCAACATCAGGGAAACCTTGCTCAGACGCAACTTCAATATCCAAAGTAACAAGTTTAATCTGAGATATGTCAAACTTGATTTCATCCTCTGGGTATTTCTCTGAAATATATTGATAGATATACCTGTCATTCCCATAGATCTCAAAGTTTTCAATATCATCATACTTTTTATAAAACTCACGACAATCTCGTACTGTGCCTGGATGAATTGCCTCAACAGATTCTCCATTTAACGTTTTATATTTAGTCTTTTTTTTAGATTTGACAAATAGAGTCGGAAAGAACTCATCACGATGTTCATACCTTCTACCATTCTCAACTCCTCGTACCAGAAACTGGTTCCCGATTAGTTGGACATTGGTATAGAATTTCATTTAGTAAGATCTATGTATTTTTCAAGTAAGGTTGGGGTTGGTTCTGCAAGAGTAAGTATCTTATCAGAACTAATCATGAATATATCATCCTTAGTCACATTAAGCAACCAAGGTTCTAATACATTATCTTGCTTAATAATAAAAGGATTGATTAGTTTACAATCTGGTTCACCTGGAACTACAGCTGCAATTTCTGCAATCTCACTAATCAGAGTCTGATTTGTCGTCAGATGAACTATTTTTACTATCTGGTCCATTTACTACATCCTCAATGTACATTTCTTTTAATTTGGCAGTTGGTTCAACCATAGTGATTAACCAATCAGCAGTGATAGGAATTTTAGTTTCAGCAGTTAAAGGCATCCACGGAAAAAGAGAAACTTCAAATCCTGCTTTCTTAGTGTTCCCATTAGGAGCTTGTTGTTGAGGATTTCTCATCTGAACAACACAAGGTTTCTCAAAGAAGTATCCTATAACCCTACCCTCTGGTCCTTCCTGAGTACGCATCTCAGTGAGATCAGTAATAATATCTTCTCCAGATTTAAGGAGGCATAATTTAATTGTCATAGTTTAAACCCAACGTGTAACTGTTAATTCAATAGAGTTGTCATCCATTTCCCATTCTTCTTCAACTTGAAATCCCATTTTCTTAACCTGATCATGAATTGTCATTCTAGCATACTGTTGGTTTACTTTGTCAAGAAACCTTTCTACTGGGATGGGTTGATTCCAAGTTTCTAAATCTGCAACCAATTCATACTCACCTGTCATTGGATTCATTCTAAATCCAACATCACTTCCAATAGCAAGTTCTGCTTCTACTGTTTCATGATTAATACCATGAGATCCAGTAACTTTAAGTTCTTGATCTTCTTTTACATCATACTGAAGAATCTCCAGTGCTTCCTGTAATTGTGGTTTGTTCTTGAGTTTCGTTTTGATTGCGCTGAAGTGAGACATTGTTAGAATAAAATTCGGGTTTAAATTGACGGGTTTCTAAAGTTCCAAGTTTCTTCTCTATTGATTCAGTAATTTCAACACACTGATGAGAAGTAAAACCAGTTGCTTCTTCAGTTACATAACCATCTTGTCGGATAGTGAACTTAAGAGTTTGTTGTTGTGGCATGTTCAAAAAGAATGATGGTGAGTGTCTATATCTCCATGTTCGATATTATCTATACTTTCAATATGACCATGATCAATATCAATGTGCCATTTCTTTTCAAGTGCAGTAGCAATTCTTTCAAGTGCTGATGCTATTCTAGTGAACTCTTCACTCATAACGAAGTTTTATCTGTACCAATTATAGCAATAAAAAAGACCCCTGTAAAGGGGTCTTATCCATCTCGAACTCATTATTATTTAGAGCCAGTCTTTACGAGCATGATGATCTGGAACAATCTTACCTACTGTAACAGTAAGTAATCCATCTTGAAATTCAACTTTCTGAACTTCAGTGTCATCAGCAATTCTCCAAGATCTTTCAAAAGATCTTTGAGCAAGTCCTCTATGTGCATAATCTGTTTTTTCTTTCTCTTCCTTCTTACCTTCAACAATTAGTTTACCAAACTCAGTGTAAACTTTAACTTCTTTCTTTTTAAATCCAGCAAGAGCAACCTCAAGTCTGGTTTCTACATTGTTTACCTGAACTATGTTGTAAGGTGGATAATTTGCTGTGGTTGTATCATCCCAAAAACGATTGAGATAATCATCCATTCCTATGCTGTTCTTAGAAATCCTCTCCAATAATTCTGGAAGATTTGCAGCATGATACCTTGCTAGGTTAGTCATAATAGCCTCCTTTAAAAGCGAGTATTTTATTGTTTGGATCCTTTCGGCATCCATACTATATTTATAGCACAGACCACAAAAAAAGGGAGTGTTGAACTCCCTATAAAATTATTCGGTTTCCTCTTTCTTTCCTTTCTTTCCAATATTATACTTCTGCTCCAACATCCAATCACCCTTATCTTTATAGGCAAGAACTTTAATTTGATTAAGAGGAGCAATATCAGAAACAGACTCTGCCTTTACTACAGATATAAGACCCCAATCAGCAAGAAGACGAGTAATACGATTCCGACGCTGAACGTCGTTAACAGTAAGGTTAGCGTGCTTTCCATCAAGGGCAAACAACTCCTTAAAATGTACTATATAATATCTACCTTGTTTATGTAATATATGACAACTTTGGTAAAGTTTCTTTTCTTTTCTTGACGCAACACCAATTCTTGTTAAGGTTTCCCTAACTTTTAAAAAATCATCTGGTTCATTTAAAGTTACTTCTACCATTTGGTCTTGCGACCACTGTACAGTAGGTTCAACGGTGGCAGTCATTTCGATCCTCCAGTTTCAAGTCGTTGTTTAATAAAATTAATTTGTTCAGGGGTTAATATCTTTAAAGCATTAGATGCTTTTTCGTTACTATAACCATAGTATTGTTTAATGATTTCAAGGTCTGTGACTTTTTCCTTTCGGAGCCAGGGACTGAATCTCTTCTTTTTCCTAAGTGTATTTAGATAAAAAGAATATTGCATATCTTTATCAAGGAAAGAGTATTTATTCATCTCATTTGCAAACATAATACAATCAAGATGTCCTGACAAACAACGATTAATTATATAAGGAGAATATGATTTAATTTCCTGTGGATCTTCAGGAACTTTTTTTGTAAAATTAATTGAATTTAACCAATCCTTTAGTTCCATAATTTAACAATAGATATTATTAGGAATACTCATTGCTTTCTCTAAAGGAGTGATAGGAACAATAGAATAATTAGTAACCAACAATTCAGTTTTAATATTCTCATCAGTTCCTTTATCTCCACGATGAGCCATAGAATACCTCAACTTCCACTCCTTTAGATTGTAGTTTTTATATAACTCTTTAAGTCTATCATTAACATTATAGGTAATCATAAACTTGTGGACACAATTATAAACGTCATCAGCAAATCTCTCATGATCAAACTTCTTATGCATCTCACGATTTTTTCCATATAAGAAATCTTTAATATCATATGGAGGATCTAAAAATATAAAAGTATCTCTTGACCCATTCTCTTTCATTACTTCCGAATAATCAACGTTCGTAATCTTCCAGTTCTTAATTAACTTAGAAAACTGTGAAAGTTTATTTGCTCCTACAAGAGAGAAATTAGAATTAGATGCTGACTGTGAAAAGGTGCTATTCTCTGTGAGTCCTGAAAAACTACACTTATTCATTATAAAGAATGCTACTGCTTTCTCAAAGTCATCATAGGTATCAATCTCTTGCTTATACTTATTGAATAGTTCTTTTGCCTTTACAGTTACTTTATCCTTATCACCTTCATCCAACGTCCTCTGCTTCTCTTCTCGCACCCTCTCAGACAGTTCTTCACCCCTATCCCTCAACTGTACCCAAAAGTTATAAAGAGGCACATAGAGATCATTTATCCATACTGGAATGTCTGGATTAGATTTAGTTATTTCAATAGCAATAGATCCACCACCTATAAAAGGTTCTCTATATTCTGAAATTGTTTTAGGAAACCAAGGTGATAATGTTTTTATTGCTTTAGATTTTCCACCAGGATATCTGAGTGGAGTCTTCAAGGCTTTCATTGTGTAATTTTAGCAATATACTGATAGATTAAATCCCACTTAAACTCATAAGTATTTCCCATTTCATCTTGAAGATAGAATGGAATATTGGGATGCATCATTTTAGCACGATAATAATGATTAACTACATTATAGTCATCATCAATACGTCTTTGTTCTTCTAGTTCTTCTTCAGTCATCATGTGTATGATTGTCTAGTTTACCAGACATCACATATGCATCTTTATTACCACCATGACCATGTGCTATTCCTAGTTCATGCATCTTAGCATGTTCATCAATGGGATCACGTAAATCTGTTTTACCTGGTCCTATTGTAAGGTATAATCCATACCCCATAATAAAGAATAATAATCCTACGATAATGAATACTAAAATCATTAGTAATACCTCCTGTAATCTTGACCTACTTCTACTTCAACAGTATCGAATATTCTATTTAATGATCTAGCAAATATCCTATATCCAGATCCAACATATAGTTGACCAAATACTACAGATACAGTAGCTATACCCCAGAAGATATAATAAAATCTAGACTTCACTTGGTTTCTCACTTTTTCTTTACTAATCATAATAATTACTACTTGAACTCACATTCTACCATAATCTCTGTCAAACACGCAAGCATATTTATTTCTTGGTCTGCGACGAATGCGATTTGGTACTGATATTTTGCAATAATAAGAACGGCAGCAGGAATAGTGTTAGGGACAAGGGATTCGTAAAGACTATCGTAAATGCGACGCAATAATACAGAAGGATCATTGTCCAAGTTATTGACACACCATTTACGTACTTCCGCAAAGTTCTTTTCTTTGAGGTTTTTAATGAGATCATTTACTTTTACGTCACTAAAATGTGCAAGTATACCACTATCTATTTTACCACCCACAGAGTATCTCTGACACTCATTCAATACCCTTCTCCAGTCAGGAAAATGTTTATTAATTAATTCTGCTAAAACTTTCTTATCTGCTTCAATATTTTCCTGTTTTAAAATATCTACTAATCTTCCGAAGAATTTTGCTGCAATTTCTTGTTTAGATTTTTTCTGAACACTAAACTCAACCACAGCACATCTCGAATGGAGGGGTTCAATGATTTTATTTTTGTAGTTGCAAGTGAAAATGAATCTACAGTTTCCTGAGAATTCCTCAATAGACGCTCGCAAGAGGAGCTGTACATCGGGAGTGGTATTGTCTGCCTCATCGATGATGATAACCTTGTGTTTCGACTCACTCGTGAGAGATACCGTAGACGCAAAGTTCTTGGCATTATTCCTAACAGTGTCAAGAAACCTTCCTTCATCCGATCCATTAATGACATAGACATCAACCCCCAACTGATTGCAGAGTGCCTTTGCTACTGTAGTCTTACCACATCCTGCAGGACCAGAAAGAAGTAGATTAGGTACTTCACCTTTATCTAGGAAATCCAAAAAAGTCTTCTTGGTTTGTTCTGGTAAAATACATTCTTCAATTGTCTTAGGTCGATATTTCTCAACCCAAAGAAATTCATCTCTCATAATTAAGAATAATTAAAATTAACAACGATTCGATAATGATCAGGTAAAGTATGACTAACTCCCCTATGTTCTAAATTATTATCAAAAATAATTGCTCTATTTGCAACACTTTCTATCCTATCACCATTTCTAAATTCTGTGTATCCATTATTATCGTTTATATAAAATACAGAAGTTTTTCTAGGACAATTAATATTATGTTTTAAATCATTATGCCAAAGTGAAGGTTCATGTGAAATGGTTTTTATATTCATATTTGCCTTTATCCTATAACATTCTTTAGCATTTATTTTATAGATATAATTATTCCACATATCTAACCAAGAACTATTTTTTCCTTTATCATTAGTATTGGTAAAAAAAGTATGAGTGAATTGAAATTGACCATCACCACGTATTACTTTATGGTCATTATAAAACCAAGGAAAATCAACACTTTCCATAAAATTTTTTATGTTTTCAAATTCCTCCTTTGATAGGAAATTATCAATTATTTCCATAACTCTACATTATTCAAATGTAGAGTCTGGTTCTAATGCAATGAAATAAGTTAGATCTTGATTTTTACTAACAAATCTAGATAAAAGTTTTTGAGAAACTACTACCTCATAATTGCCAGGAAGAATTTTAATATTCTCAACCTTAAAATTAAATGAGAAATTTTTACAGAAATAATTTGATGTCTCACCTACAGTAATTGCAAAATCATTTGATGTTTCATTCTTCTTATCACGAACAACAATCTTTACTACTCCATTCCCACCAACTACAGCTAAATCAGGAAGTTGATATATTGCTGCTGCTTTAAGCAACTTATCCAACTGATCTGTACTCAACTCAAAAGATACATCTTCACTAGGAAGATTCATTGGTTTTTCTGGTGGAGTTACAATTACTTGAGGATCAGCAAAGAAATACTTAGATCTAGATCTACCCTCTTTAATAACAACAAAGTTATCTTCTTGAAAATCAAGATCAGGACTATTATGTAAACTCAATCCATTAAGAAATTGATTAAGATCGTAGATACCAAAATCCTTTGGTAATTCTTCAGAAATAGTTGCTTCTGCAAGAATATTCTTCATCACACTAATAGTACGAAGTTTAGTTCCTTGCTTAAAAAGAATCGACTGATTAATAGTCGAAAAGTTCTTCAATAAAGAGAGAGTTGAATCAGAAAGTTTCATAACCACGGGTCGGAGTTTCATTGAGTTGCCCACTGAAGTGATAAAGTAGGAGTGAATAATGTAGTGCTTTTAGTATATCACGTTTTGCTTGTCCCTTCTTATCGTAACGACTTAGATACTTGATTGCATTAGAACGACAGAATGATTCTGCATCTCCTACAGATTCTATAAGGTCAAGTGTCTGGACGTTATTATTGTCAGAAGTATAATGTCCACCATAAGTGGTAGAAATATAATCCTGAAGAGCTTTGATGGACTCATCCTCTTTATATTTTCTAGGATTGTCTGTTTCTATTCCTGGTGTTTTTGTATCACCAAATGTAACTACATCCTCCCCCACACCATAACAGGAAGAAAAATCTAGATTAAGAGTATCAACACCTGCAGTATATGCTGTGTTTCCTACCCCCACATCAAAATTAACAAAATCACCACCAGTAGGTGTTTCAATAAGATGAGCTATTGAATCATCATTATCAGCAAGTGTACTGAATGATAATGGTGAATCATCAAAATTGATAGTATCACCACCATCTATGGTGAGTACTTCATCATCTGCAAGTTTATATCCTTGAGAGGTATTAATACCTCCATCAGGATCTGGAACATTATCAGGAACATTAAAAATAGTGTTCCCAGTTCCTATATTAATTTCTATCTTATCATCATTCAATTCAGCATTTTCAACAGGGTAAGTCTTGTCCGTCATTTCATCATCTCCATAAAGTTCATCGTAAAGTAAGCTCCATGAATTAATCATACATCTTGTCCTCCAACTTGTCAAGATCTACATCAGCATCTACCTTATCATATAGTTCAAGGAATGCTTGCTTAGTCTCATCATCAAATCTGTTTACACAAACTTGGATTGCTTTCATCTTATCATTAAAGATACTGTAAGCACGAACAATGTGAACTAATCTACGAGTGCTAATGATCTCCTCTATACCACCATCATAGAATGTTTTACGGATGATGTCACCCCAATCTACAAGACGTGCAAGGAAGTCAGTATCAGTAACACCCAACTGTGAAGCAACACCACCAAGGATTTTCTTCTCTACCCCAACAGGTGGATACTCCTGCTCAAAGGTTACAGGGAATCTTTCAAGGAATGCTTCATTAAGAACATTAGTACCGATGAACCTACCGTCATCGGAACCTTTCCCCTTTGTATTAGCAGTTGCAACTACATTGAATCCTACCGCAGGTCTGACAAACCTACCGATTTTTTTGAGGAACAACCCTTTACCTTCAAGTATGGGTTGGAGGCATAGGATTTTGTTACTAGCCAAGTCAATCTCAT
>VTLG01012001.1_pt1 | contig 11295 bp, 18 predicted proteins | sample 4694571 | NCBI WGS metagenome assembly VTLG01 (sample SAMN12604809, study PRJNA352737) | marine metagenome | biome: ENVO:00000447; feature: ENVO:00000209|ENVO:00000569|ENVO:01000036; material: ENVO:00002151; isolation source: viral sequences binned using virsorter ... | reverse complement strand
TGATTTAGTATCGAATGCTGCAGCTAGTGCAACTGGAGGAGGATTCCAAGTCTTAGCAGGGCCATTGGATTACCAACAAGGATAATATGACATACGCAGAATTAGTAACAAAAATTAGAGAATATACAGAAGTAACAAGTTCAGTTTTAACTGATGCGATTGTAAATGGGTTTATAGAAGACGCTGAATGGAGAATATTAAGGGATGTAGATGTAGATGCCAATAGAAGATATGAAACAGCTAGTATGGTGGCTTCAACTAGATTTATTGATGCCCCAGATAATTGTTTAGTTATTAGATCGGCTCAAATTGTTGATTCAGACGGAGTTGGAGCAGCTGATAATAGAGATTTTTTACAGTATAGAGATACGAGTTTTATGTCCGAGTTTAATCCTAAAAATTCGACAGGAGTGCCTAAATATTATAGCTGGTGGGATGCTGATACAATTGTCGTGGCTCCTACTCCTAATGCGACCTATACCATTCAATTAAATTTTACCTTGAAAGACCCAGGATTATCGAGTACAACTACTACAACATACTTAAGTTTGAAGTTTCCCAATGGACTTTTGTATGCATGTCTGATAGAAGCATTTAGTTTTCTAAAAGGCCCGAATGACCTCTTGCAATTATACGAAGGAAAGTATAAACAAGCTGTTGAAGGCTTCGCAATAGAACAAATGGGAAGACGAAGACGAGATGAATATCAAAGTGGTGTTCCTCGTATAGGTAAATAGGAGAAAAAAAATATGGCTATAACACAAGCGATTGCAAACGCATTTAAGAAACAGCTATTGGAAGGCGATCAAAACTTTGCTTCATCATCTGGAGACAAATTCAAGATAGCCCTTTATACTTCTTCAGCAACTCTAAACTCAGCGACTACTGCATATTCAGCAACTAACGAAGTTTCTAATAGTGGACAGTACACAGCTGGTGGGGGAGCGTTAACCAATAACGGAACATCTATTTCTGCAGGTGTAGCTAGAGCTGATTTTGCAGACCGTTCTTTTACTGGTGTAACTCTAACTGCTAGAGGAGCTTTAATTTATAACACTTCATCTGCCGTAACAAATGCAGCAGTGTGTGTTTTAGATTTTGGTGGAGATAAAACAGCTACTTCTGGTACGTTTACAATTCAATTTCCAGCAGCAACTTCAACAGCAGCTATCCTAAGAATATCAGGATAATAGGGAGGTAACTTCCTATGGCGACTGGATGGGGCAAACTAACCTGGGGTGCAAATGATTGGGGCGATCTTTCCGATGCTTCAATTACATTAACTGGAATTTCTTTAACAACTACTCTTGGAAATGAATCAATTTCCATTGACGTAACTCCTGTTCCGACAGGACAATCTTTAACTACAGTTGTAGACGATTTAGCAGACGTACTTGGAACAACATCAGTGTATCCAACAGGCATTGGAATGACTACGACCTTGGCATCGGTAGATGCAGGTCCTGATGCAATGCTTACAGGTATAGCAATGAGTGCTTCTCTGGGAAGCGTTGACGCTTTTAACCAAGAGGGTTGGGGTCGACAAACTTGGGGCTCAAATGCCTGGGGTGTAGAAGGAACTTGGGCAACGGTATTAGTTTCTGGAATTGCAATGACTGCAACTTTAGCCTCAACCACGGCTGAAGCTGATGCTACAGTAACAGCAAATACTTTAAACGTTGCACAATTAACTTTAGGTGCAGTAGACGTAGCTCCTGATGCGATGATTATTGGCGAAGCAGCCGTAATGAATCTAGGTACATTAGGAATGCAAGGAGATGTTACTGTAAGTCCTACTGGAATAGCAATGACTGCTGCGCAAGGAACAGCAGTTTTAGATGCTAATACACTACCTACTATTACTGGCATAGCTATGACTGCTGCGTTGGGTACAGGTACTTCAATTAAGATTCATAGTACTGTAATTCCTACAGGAATTGGGTTGACTATTACTCAAGGAGCTGGTAGTGCTTTAATCTGGAACGAAGTTGATACAGGTTCAGCACCTATTGATCCACCAGGGTGGATTCCCGTTGCTGCATAATGAGTTTGACACATACTCATATTTTTAATAAAATGATGATATAAGGAATTAAAAAATGGCCAATTCAACATCAGCGAGTTTAAAACTTACAGTCCAAACTACTGGGGAAAACTCAGGAACATGGGGACAAATAACTAATACAAACTTATTAATTTTAGAACAAGCAATTGGTGGTTATGGAGCATTTGGTGTTACCAATGCGAGTAGAGCTTTAACTTTTACCAATGGTGCCGTTTCTAATGGTAAAGATCAAGTCATTAAACTTTCAGGAACACTATCAGCCAATGTTAATGTTACAATGCCTGATTCAGTGGAAAAAACATATATAGTAGAGGATGCATGTGATCATGCAAGTTATACACTTACTTTTAAAACTACTTCTGGTACCGGAGTAGCATTATGCGAAGGACATACTTACACTTTATGGTCTGATGGTACAAATGTTTATAAAGCAAGTGAATTAAAAAAATGGAGAGCAGTTACAGCAGCTGAAACAGTTCAAGCTGGAGCACAACTTGCTGTTAATACAAATGGTGGAGGGGTAACTATAACTCTACCTGCTTCCCCGTCTATCGGGGACGAAGTGTCTTTTATAGATCAAGGTTATGATTTCAATTCAAATGCTTTAGTTGTTGGTAGAAATAGTTCTAACATTGCTAATGCAGGATCTGATTTAACAGTTAATACTCAAGGAGCAGCTTTCACATTAGTTTTTTCAGGAGATGCTACTACTGGGTGGACTTACACGGAGAAATAGGAGATAATAGAGAATGTCAAATTACGAAGCTACAAAATACGATTTCGATGGTGCAAATCTTACGGGTATTGAAGGTATCCCAACAGGATGCATCATTCCTTGGTCGGACACTTCTTTACCAACTGGGTTTTTAGAATGTAATGGTCAAGCTGTTTCAAGATCAACTTATGCAGCTTTATTCGCTATTGTTTCTACAACTTATGGGGCTGGAAATGGTTCAACAACTTTTAATGTACCAGATTTAAAAGACAATGTAGCTCTAGGTAGATCTAATAGTGCAGCACTTGCCTCTACTGGAGGAGCAAACACAGTTCAAAATTCTGGAAACGTTGGGGGTTCAACAGCCAATGCAACTTTAACTACAGCTCAATTAGCTAGTCATAGCCACCCAGCAAAAGGAACAACTAATTTAAACTACCCATCATTTATGGGAGTTCATCCCCAAGCAGTATCTAACTCTAATAGTTCAGGAAGTGCTGGAAGTGATCAAGGTCACTCACACAATATGAGTGCAACATTTACAGGAGACTCAACTTCGGTGGTGCAACCATATTTAACAATTATATATGTAATTAAGACTTAAGGAGATAATTTATGGCAACAAACGCAACATGGACAGTAGTATTTGACGATAAAAAAGTCGTTAATCATAATGTTAAAAATAATGAAGGCCATTCTCTAGCTTACACTATTGATGATGATTCTTTTTGGAATCAAGCTCATTTTTCTAATTTATGGGCAATTCAATTTGCTAATGCTACAACTGCCGATCAAGTAGAACATCGAGATGAAACTCCTCATACAGCTTTTGATTCAGTTACTCATGGCGATTTTAATCACTTCATCACTAGATGGGATGCAGCTCATTTAACTCAGTTACAATCTGACTGGGATGAAGATAATATTACAGATGAAAATGGAAATATTTCGGAAACTGCTGAACAAAAAATTAATAGATTAGGCGCTCGTCCTACTTCTTTTACATCCCCATCGGTATAGGAAGTAATAACCAAGAAGTTAATAAATATTTTTCTCCTTTTAAAGGAGGATTACCTCTATGAACATAAGGAAAACCAGAGGGCCATATTACAATTCTTCCTTGTTTAGGTTTAATTCTTATAGATTGATGTAAAAATTCAGTTTCTCCCCCTTCTTCTACATCGTTTAAATAAACCGAAAAACCCATTGCACGATGGGAGTTTTCCATTCCTCCAGCGTGTTCTACATGCCATACATGATAACCCTGACCAGGTAGAGTTTTTTGAAGTTTAAGAAAGGTATAAGCAAAATTAGCCTCATTATAAATGGTTTTAATTCCCGTTGCCTCTTCATAATGTCTTCGGGCTATATCAAAATTTATAATAAAATCTTTGAAAGTATCATACCATAAGGCTATGTCCTCATTTACATAACAGTGATTATCATTTTTAACATGAGGAGGTGCCTTTTCCCCTTGTGCTCTATTCATTGTTTTATTAAATCTTTCTTGTTGTTTATAATGTCCAATTATTTTTTCGCATTGATAAGGTAAAATATAATTATCATATATTCCAATATGCTGATTGATCCTTACTTCTTTAGGTAAAATTTTATTTTTTATTTTTTTCTTCATTTTCATTCTTCTTATTAAAAACATATTTATTTTTTTCCCAAAATTTTTCATCTATTCGGGGAGAAATATTAAATACAATATTGTAGCGTGTAGTATCAGCTTCTTGGGGATCAACATAGTGCCATATAATTGGAGGAAAAAAATAATAATCCCCTGGTTTGGGGATAATTTTAATTTTTAAATCAGGGATAATAAGGGGAGATCCTTCAGTTAGATAAAGAATTCCATGAAAACAAGAATGTTGGTGGGGCCCTATATAATGTCCTTTTTTCAATTCATTTCCCCATATGTTTATTATATTCATTTTCTCATAAAAATATGCAAACAATTCTGGATTAGTTAGCTGATGTTTATTAATACAATAATTAATAAATTTAGTGGCAAACGAATTTTTCATAAAATGAAACCAATCTGTCATGTTACCCTTAACGTGGGAGGCATTTGTTAAGTCTTTGCGTATATTATTTTTAATTTCTATTTTTAAATTCTCTATGTGATCTGCATAAGGATAATTACCAAAACTAATATTAACAGGTCTAGGATATGTCAAACTTAGAGTATGAGTATGTGTATCGTAGGGCGAATCGGATAAACTTGTAATCATGAATAAAGTAATTTAGCTTTCTCTCGTTGGGAATCATCCAAAAAGTTTTTTCGTTTTTGACCGGTATCTTTTTCTTCTTTTAATTTTCTTAAAGTTTCAGCGCTGGGATTCCATTCTTCTTTATTAATAAGAGGTTCTCCTCGAAGTGGTCGTGTTTGAAAAATAGTAATATGTTTTCCGTCATAAGGTTTAAGTTTTTCTTTCCACCATTCAGGTTCTTTAATTGTATAATGAGCATTTTTTCCATTGAGTAAAGTCTGTGTGGCTGGATAACATGAAATAGTAAAAAATACTTTATCTCCATATGTAAAAATATCAGCTAATACTTCTTCAATTTTATCTTCTTGAATATGTTCCATCACATCAATACATAATACGAATTCAAATTTGCCCTCGGGTTTTTTATTAAAAGGCTCGTATGCTGGATCATAGGGAACAAGATTAATATTTACAGGGGCTCCTGGAGTTTTAGGATTATTAAACAATAGTTTATGAAACTGAGCTTTGCCACACCCATAATCTAAGATATTTTTATATTTATTTCTAAGAATAATATCCCAGATTTGATGTTTATATTCTCCTAAAGATTCTCCTATCCAATGAGAATTATTTTGAATATGGTATTTTTTTGCTTGTTCTAAGGATTCATAGCTCACTGTTTTTCTCCTTCTACTTTAATACTATATTTAAATGCAACCACAAGACGTAAATCATTAAAATTTCTAACCAAGGGACGAGCACAATGTTGAAGTCCTCCATCAAATATTAAAACTCTTCCGGGTTTGGGTGTAATAGATTTAATAATTTCTGTTTTATTACTATCTAATATAACCGTTTCGCCTCCCCATTGAATATCCCATGTAGAATTTAAATAAAACATGAGAGTTAATGAAGTATGTAAATGATCATAGTCATTGTGAATTTCATGAACTGTACCGTAAGGATAAGCACTAGCATGGCATCTATCTAAATTATAAAATTCGCTAAATCCATAATTAGACATAATTTTATCTGCATATCCTTTTAATTTAGTTTCTAACCCTTTTTTAAAATGACATCCTTTTTTAAGATGATGGTACAAAAGATAGTGCCATAATCTCCAATCTTGTAAACTTCTACCGGAACCAGTAAATTCCCATTTAACTTTATCTCTAAAATAGAAATAAAAATCCTCCATGTCCTGTTTATCAATAAAATTATCGGTAATCGAAATAAAAGGTTTAGACAAAATCTTGGCGAGATGGATGAGGCGACATGGTTTATTTTGAATATTATTCTCTTTAAATTGTTTTATATAGCCAAGAGTTTTTTCAGTAACAATTGTTTTAAGGTTCTCTGTGAGAGGAACAGCATGTAAAAGTCCGGCTCTACATATATCCGGTTCACATTTCCATTTTCGTAAAATATTATAAACTTGAATAGAGTGATCGAAGTAATTATCTTCTCCTCCTCCATAAATGGCATTATAGGAAATAATTCCAGGGTAATAAATTTGGGTATTAATTTTCTGAGTAATTAAATAATTAAGACACTTAAGATAGTCTGTCATAGATAGTTATGTTCTGGTGTATGTTCATTCTTTAAATTCTTTAACTCGAGGTAATGTTTATAACATGTTTCCGTAAATGCTGTCAAATAGAGGATATCTCGAGGATGAGTAACCCTATAAGCTTCAATACCATCGTACCCCATTTCTTCAGCTACTTTAAATCTAAAATGTCCACAATGAATCTCATCTTTCTGCTTTTGAGGATTAAACATTATGACTCCTGGGAAAAGAAGGCCGTCTTCTTTCATATATCCCCTTACATTTTTAAGATGTTGCGTTTCATGGGGCTCATCCCAATTAATCGAATCATTATTTTGCAAATAATCAAAATTTATGGTAGTAAGTTTGTTAGGAAACCATATTATTCTGGCTTTCATTATATTCATAACTAATATATAACATAAATAATATGTTACAAAAGCTTAAATTTGTCCCGGGATTCAATAAACAAGCCACCGAAGCTGGTGCCGAAGGCCAGTGGGTAGATGGAGATTTTGTTAGATTTAGATACGGCCTCCCTGAAAAAATAGGGGGTTGGGCTCAATTGACAGCTGCTGAAAAAACATTACCTGGAGCTAACAGAGCAGCTCATGCTTTTACAAGTTTAGCTGGAGAACGCTATGTAGCCTTAGGAACTTCTCAAGGTTTATTTTTATATTATGGGGAAGACTTATATGATATTTCTCCATTAGATACAGCTATCACTGGCTGTACTTTTACTACAAGTTCTGCAGCCGGAACTACAATTACAATTGACAAAGCTTCTCATGGTTTAAAACCTGGAAGATATATTACATTATCCTCTGTAACTGTCACAGCCGATTCAACTTTAACTTCAGCTATTTTAGAAAAAGCTTATGAAGTTTTAACAGTTCCAACAGTGGATAAATTTACGATTACAGCTTCTTCTCCAGAAACAGGAACGGGAATGACAGCTGCCGGTTCAGTAACAGTTAATCCTTATTATATTGTCGGACCTACTTTTTCTACAGTTGGATATGGATGGGGAACTTATTTATGGGGCGATTCAACTTGGGGCACCGAGCGATCAACAAGTGACGTGACTCTGGATCCAGGCACCTGGAGCCTTGATAATTATGGAGAAGTTTTAGTTGCCACTATTGCTGACGGTAGAACTTTTACTTGGAATGCTGGGGCTGCCAATCCAAGAACTATTCGCGCGTCTCAGTCTACTACTAATTTTGTTACCACTGCCAATCCTACAGTTTCAACTATGACTATTGTTTCAGATAGAGATAGACATTTATTTCATCTCGGAACTGAAACAACTATTGGAGATTCTACTACGCAAGATAAAATGTTTATAAGATTTTCTAATCAAGAAAATTTAAATGAATATACCCCTACTCAAATTAATACAGCTGGAACTTTTAGACTAGATGCTGGAAATGAAATTCGAACAGCTGTTGCAGGGAAAGATTATACTTTAATCTTAACAGACACAGCAGCCTATGTAGCTCAATATGTGGGACCTCCTTATACATTTAGTATTAGGCAGGTTGGAACTAACTGTGGATGTATGGGTCCTCACGCAGCTGTTGCAGCTAATGGAGCTGTTTATTGGATGGGGGATGCAGGAGGTTTTTATAGATATGATGGAACGGTTAAATCGATAAATTGTTTAGTGGAAGATTTTGTTTTTAATACGGATGGAGATAATTTAGGAATTAATTATGCTGCCAATAAAGTTATTTATGCAGGTCATAATAGTTTATATACCGAAGTTTCATGGTTTTACCCTACCTCAGGAAATGAACAAATTAATAGATGTGTAACTTATAACTATGGAGAAGATGTATGGACCACAAGTTCTTTAGATAGAACCACTTGGACTGATGCCAATGTTTTTGATAAACCTTATGCTACAGATTATGATTCAACTCTTACTCCGGTTTTTCCAGATATTCTTGGAATTACTAATACTTATGGCGCTTCTCTTTATTATGAACAGGAAACAGGAACTGATCAAGTAAATAGTACGGCTACAACTTCTATTAATGCTTACATACGATCCGGAGATTATGATATTACCACGAGAAAAAATATGATGGGTCAATCAACTGGTGTAGTAGATTTTAGAGGGGATGGAGAATATTTTATGTCAGTGAGAAGATTTATTCCTGATTTTAAATATCTTTCAGGAAATGCAAAATTAACTTTATATGTAAGTTCTTATCCAGATGATACCCCAGTAAGTTCTCCTTTAGGACCTTTTACAGTTACATCAACTACATCAAAAGTAGATACCAGAGCTCGAGGAAGACTGGTTTCTATTAATATTGCTAATGATGCTACCGGGGAAACCTGGAGATATGGTACATTAAGATTAGATGCACAAGCAGACGGGAGACGATAATGCCATTTCAATCTGAAAAACAAAGAAGATATTTATGGGCTAACGAGCCAGAGATAGCTCGTGATTGGACTGAAACTTATGGAAGTAGAGTTGAAAATAATATGGGAGGAATAATGAGATTAGGTTTTGCTAATGGTCCTAATTGGCAGGTAGCTGAAGAGAATGATGATGAAAACTATTTAGAAAAATTTATAAGATTTATGCAAGGCAATGCCGGGGAATTAAGCAAAGAGGATGTTATAGCAAATAAAAATTTTATAGGAAATATGCAGTTTAGTCCAAACAATCCTTACGCAATGACAAGTGGACCATTCCAAGGAATGAATGCACCAGGAACTTCTGCACTTGGTTCTAAGACTCCACAAGAAATGGCACAGAAGTGGATGGAGAAATATGGCGAAATGAATTATCAAACACCAAAAATGCAACAGAAACAACAACAAATAAAAAATATAGCTACAATGAATCAAGCACCTCCCGGTAAGGATATGGCTACTGGTGGCATCATGAGATTAGGTTATTTTACAGGAGCTTTAGCTGATACTGCAGAAGGACAAGCTATGTCTCCAGGAACAACTGCCGGTGGCGAGTTTAGATCAGGCCCCGAAAATATGAATCAAGGTAATACTGGATATCAAGATCAAATTATGCTGGGTGCAACAGGTATTAAACCCGAACCGAAAAAAAATTGGCTAGGGACGGGAATAGCAGGACTTAGAGGCATTCTACCATTTTTAGGGGAGAAAGGTACTTTACCAGGAGTAGCATTAAGCATTTATGATATCATTAATCAGGAACCAGACATCGACGATATGGTTTTATCAGCAGATGAAGAAACAACTGACGACGAAACACTGCAAGAAAAACTGGCTAAGAAGATTACACATATGGATGATTTTATAGAGCAGCAAAAACTAAAAAAACAAGCTAACATCTTTAAGGAATTGGGTTTAGAGTAATGGCAAAAACAGCAGCATGGCAACGTAAAGCAGGAAAAAATCCTTCAGGGGGTTTAAATAAAAAGGGTAGAGCTAGTTATAAAAGACAGACTGGTGGAACTTTAAAAGCACCAAGTAAAAAAGTTGGTAATCCTAGAAGAGCTTCCTTCTGTGCCCGTATGACTGGAATGAAAAAGAAACTAACATCTGCTAAAACGGCCAGAGATCCAAATAGCCGAATAAATAAATCTCTAAGAGCGTGGAATTGCTAATGTCTAAACGGGGATTATATGCAAATATACACGCAAAAAGAGCTAGAATAAAAGCAGGTTCAAAAGAAAAAATGAGAAAAGTTGGAAGCAAAGGTGCACCCACAGCAAAACAATTTAAGAGGGCAGCTAAAACTGCTAAAAAATAATGGCAAAAATAACATCATACATTCCAGAACCTCAACCACAGTATCAAGTAGAGAATCAAAGACAGATTTTAGCTTCTATTGAAACTATTAAAAATGAATTGAACTTTGCCTTTCAAAATGATTTAAAGGAAGAACAAGATACATTTAACTATTTTATATCATGACTATTCAATACAAGAACCAGGGATTTAGTTTAACAACAACTAATACCGTGTCTGTTTTAACAGCTAATGCAACATCCGTTGTTTTAATAAAACAAATTCAAGCTAGTAATGGGTCTTCAGCAGGGGCTTTATCAGTGGTTACTCAAGTTACCGATGCTACGGCAGCTGTGACATATAGAATAGGTAATCAAAGTATTGCAGCTTCTTCTACAACTGATATAATAACTAAAACATTGGTACTAGAATCTAACGATGTTTTAAAAATGACATGCGCAACAAAGGATGAAATACAAGGAATCGTTTCGTACGCCTTAATAAATAGAGAGAACCAAAATGGATAAAGATATAGAAGACTTACCCAAGATTAATTGCACTACTGTAATTACTTGGAGAAATACAAAGACAGGAGAAAAATATAAAGAGAAGAAAGAAGGACCAGATATTGTACAAGATTGTGATGTACACATTTCGCCTAAAGGTTTAGAAATTCTTCAGAAAGTAATGCGTGATAAACCAAAATCCTAAAGGTGGAACTGAACTACAATTAGCCCACTTTAAAAAATTTGTAGACCAAAAATTAGTTGAACAAATAGACTTACATCTTTCTGTTCCTGAACGCTTACCCATTGATCCGAATAAGCCAAGTATCATTTGGTTAAAGAATTCTTATGATCAACCTAACTTGTATCCCTGGTTTAAGAAAAAAGAAAATCACACTAAGTATGATTGGTATGTTTTTAATACTCACTGGAGTTATGAAAAATATAGACAACATTTTAATCTTCCTCATGACAGATGTGTGGTTATTAAAAATGGAGTAGAAGATGTTCCA
>VTLG01010223.1_pt1 | contig 11296 bp, 16 predicted proteins | sample 4694571 | NCBI WGS metagenome assembly VTLG01 (sample SAMN12604809, study PRJNA352737) | marine metagenome | biome: ENVO:00000447; feature: ENVO:00000209|ENVO:00000569|ENVO:01000036; material: ENVO:00002151; isolation source: viral sequences binned using virsorter ... | reverse complement strand
TGAACTATGAGATTTTGAACGTTATGCAAGAGTATGATCCTGAAACGGATCGTATGCTCTTTTATCTTCCGTTGGCTGGGAGCGCGTTCAAGAAAATTTACTTTGATGACATGCTGGACAGGGCCGTAGCGCGATTCGTGCCTGCGGATGATCTTGTTGTGCCATACAACGCTACGGATCTTGAGTCCGCATCCCGTATTGCTCACGTTGTTCGTATGGACATCAATAATGTCCGTAAGAACCAAGCGGCTGGGTTTTACCGCGATGTAGAACTGACGCCGTATGAAGCAGAGGACAGCTTGCGAGAGAAAGAACGCGAGCTTGTGGGTGTAGAGAAGACCGTTGATGGAGAAGACTGCACCCTCATAGAGTTTCATATTGACCTTGATCTAAAGGGATTTGAGCATGTCAGTCCCTTGGATGGGGAAGAGACCGGCATTAAGCTCCCGTACATCGTCACGATAGATGAGGGCAGCTCCAAAGTTTTATCGATTCGCCGTAATTGGAACGAGGGCGATGAGTATTACAAGAAGAATCAGTACTTCACACACTACAAGTTCCTCCCAGGACTAGGCTTCTACGGCCTTGGCCTGCTCCACATGATCGGAGGTCTGGGTCGTTCCGCGACCTCCATCATGCGGCAGCTGATTGACGCTGGAACTCTGGCGAATCTACCCGCTGGATTTAAGGCTAGGGGTATTCGCATTCGTGACTCTGATGAGCCCCTGTCTCCCGGCGAGTTCCGTGACATTGACGCTCCAGGTGGGGCTCTTCGCGACAGTCTGATGCCGCTTCCTTACAAGGAGCCAAGTCAGACGCTGTATTCTCTGTTGGGCTTCGTAGTAGAGGCGGGGCAGAGGTTTGCCGCGATTGCTGATCTTCAGGTGGGAGACGGCAACCAGCAAGCGGCGGTAGGAACGACGGTGGCGCTCCTAGAGAGGGGTTCACGGGTGATGTCCGCTATTCATAAGCGGCTTCACTACGCTCAGAAACAAGAGTTCAGGATGCTGGCGAAGATATTCAAGGAATCTTTGCCACCCATGTACCCCTATAATGTTTACGGTGCAGAGTCCTTCATCAAGCAGCAAGACTTCGATGACCGTGTCGATGTTATTCCTGTATCCGATCCGAATATCTTTTCTCTATCGCAGCGAATCGCGATAGCACAGACACAGCTTCAGCTGGCGCAGTCAAACCCGCAGATGCATAACCTGTTTGAAGCGTACAGGAGGATGTATCAGGCACTGGGGGTTCAGAACATAGAGGCAATCTTGCCTACACCTAAACCGCCGCAGCCTACCGATCCAGCGATTGAGAACGCTCGAGCGTTGATTCAGGAGAACTTACAGGCGTTTCCGACACAGGACCATGACGCGCACATTCTGTCGCACATTACATTTATGAAGACACCTGTTCCAGCCGGCACTCCCCCTGTTCTTGGCCTTCTTCAAGCTCATATCTGTGAGCATATTGCGCTCAAGGCCCGGAATGTTGTTCAAGCGAAGACTATGATGATGGCGGAACAAGCGATGGCCCAAGGAATGCAGCCACCTCCGATGGACGTAGAAGCCGAGGTTGCACAGCTTATTGCTGAATATACGCAAGAAATCATGCCTCTGCTTGGACCGCCGCCGGGTGCGGATGTTGATCCCTTGGTTGCGCTCCGTGACAAGGAGCTTGATATTAAGGAAATGGATCTTCAACGGAAGGCAAGCGAGTTTTCGGCCCGTTTGGACTTTGATCAGCAGAAAGCTGCCGAAAATCAAGAGATCGACAGAGAAAAGATTGATTCTCAAGAGGATATTGCCCTGTTACGGGCGGAAGTTAATCAGAGCCGCATAAACAAAATGGGTTAATTGTTTCACGTGAAACATTAGGAGATGGTCATGAAAAACGTAGAAATGATGGATGAGCCGGTTGAGATCACGATGGAAGAGGTCGATGCACCTCCTCCGAATGCCCCTGAGAGACGTAAAGAGGGCGGCGTGTCGCAACAACTTACCAAAGGCACACAGTCTCAGTTCAAGGGACGTTACTTTAACAGCAACGGTGGACAAGGAACGTTTTGATGTCTGATTCAGTGATATCAGAGGCCGGAGAAGTTCTTCTGACAGAAGAGTCCAAACAAAAAGTCAGGGAAGAAGTCAAGGACAGGGCCGCCGAGAGACAAGCGCAAGATAGACTCTACCCAGACAGAAAACGTGACTTAGATGCACGTGTAAAAGATGTGTTAGAGAAGTATCTTAAGGACAATGACGGCCCTCCTAAGAAATCTAAGAAGACCAAGATGCGCTAATGGAAGATTCTCTTTCGTTTGCGTATGCCGTTCTGAAGGCTATAGAAGGAAGGATTGAGCTTACAGAACAAAACATACTGCAAGGTTCCCCAGATAGCATGGAGAAGTATCGCCAGCTTGTAGGAGAACTCGACGGGCTACAGTATGCCAAAACTGAAATCAAAGAACGACTAGATAGGTTGGAGAAAGAAGAATGACCAAGACCTTATACGTGCCAGACCACGTGGCGGAAGCCAAAAGTTCTGTAGCATCAGCATACGTTGCTGCTGACGAGAAGGTGCTAGATCCTTCTCTCTTAGAAGAGTCCTTACAGGAACGACTACCTCAACCGACAGGATGGCGCATTCTGGTAATGCCCTACGCTGGAAAAGCAACCACGGAGGGCGGTGTTTTCATCCCAGACGTTGTTCGAGACCGAGAGGCTTTGGCCACAGTTGTGGCGTATGTCGTTAAGTTAGGACCACTAGCATACAAAGATCCACACAAATTTGGTGAGAACATGGAGCCTTGGTGCTCTGAAGGCCAGTGGGTGTGCATTGGGCGTTATGCTGGTGCCAGATTCAAGATTGATGGCGGGGAAGTCCGAATCATTAATGATGATGAGGTTATCGCTACGATTCTTGAACCAGATGATATTAAACATGTCTAGAAAGCATAGAGGATGTGATGAGTGAAATTACAGAAACGGAAGAAACCAGGATCGACGTTGGTGATTCTGATGAGACATCAGTTGATGTAGATGTTTCGGCACCTCCTAACCCAGCAGATGATGGCGTGGAAGTAGCGTCCTCTGCCGAAGACGAAGGTAAGGAGAAAGAGCTTGATGACTACTCTCGTAAAGCTCAGAGCCGCATTAAGCAACTGACCTCAAAGTATCGCGAAGAGGAGCGTCAGAAGCAAACGGCCATTCAGTTTGCGGAGAACGTCCGCAAAGAGAATGAGGATTTGAAGCAGCGGTTGCAAAACCTTGATAAAGGGTATCAAGAAGAATTTGATAGCCGTGTCACCTCTCAGATTGACTCAGCAAAACGTATTCTCAAGGACGCTCATGAGAGCGGAGATGTGGATCGCCTTGTTGAGGCTCAAGAGGCTCTTGCTCAATTGACTGCGGAGAAGCAGAAGATTGCTACTGTGAAAAAAGAGGTGGAGGTTGCTGAACAGGCGCCACAGCCTCAAGCGCAACCTCAAGCGCAACCTCAACAGAAACAACCTGATCCAGACCCAAGAGCTCAAGCTTGGGCGGAAAGGAACAGTTGGTTCGGCACAGACGAGGTTATGACTTACGCCGCCTTCGGGTTACATCGAAGGTTGGTTGAGGATGAAGGATTTGACCCCACTTCAGATGAGTACTATACTGAAATTGACAACCGTCTTTTATCTGAGTTTCCTCAGAAACTTGGTTCAAAGAGCGGGAGCAACGGGGGGACTCAAAAGGTTGCGTCAGCCGAGAGTTCCAAATCCCGCAACAAAGGTGGACGTAAAAAAGTGCGGTTGAGCCCGTCACAAATTGCGATTGCCAAGAAGCTGAATGTGCCGCTTGAAGAATACGCAAAATATGTGAGGGATTGATCATGAGTACCGAGAACACTACTCGCCAGAAGTCACCTAAGACGCCTAGGGCCAATAGCACACGCGAACAACAGAAGCGTTCTACTCCGTGGCGGCCGCCGTCTATGTTAGACGCCCCACCTGCACCTGAAGGTTACAGGCATAGGTGGATAAGAGCAGAAGTTATGGGTTTTGATGACCGCAAAAACGTAGCAGCCCGATCCCGAGAGGGATGGGAACTGGTACGGGGTGATGAATTTCCAGACTTTGAGATACCCACCGTTGAAGACGGCAAACATGCTGGCGTCATTGGTGTAGGTGGCTTGCTCTTAGCACGGATACCCGAGGAGATCGCTAATGAACGTACTGGTTACTTCAAGAACGTTGCTAGAGATCAGATGTCCGCTGTTGACAATGATTTGGCCCGAGAGCAGCACCCAGCTATGCCGATCAGCAAGCCTGAACGGCAGTCTAGTGTAACTTTTGGCGGCCCTCGTAAGTTGGAGGGCTAGGAGATAATGAGATATGGCTAACTCTAATGGAAGTTTTGGCCTTCGCCCTCTGAATAAGTTGGGCGGAGCCGCTAATTCCACTGGTGTTACGGGATATACTCCTTATGAGATCGCTTCAGATAACAGTGATAAGATTTACCATGGGCAAGTGGTTATTCCTCTTGCTTCTGGGTATATCGACCACACAGCTAACGCAGCTGGTGGCTCTGTTAGTCATCTAGGCGTATTTCAAGGATGCGAGTATGTTTCTAGCGTCACTGGAAAAACGACCTTCAGCAACTATTGGCCGGGATCTGGCGCTGATAGCAACCATCCTGTAAAGGCATTTATCGTAGATGATCCTAATCAACTCTACGTTATTGCCACGGATGCTTCGTGGACAAGTAAGGCAAATGCAAGAGCAAGTGTGTTCTTAAATGCCAGCCTTTCCACCGGCATTACGGGGACGGACGCTACAGGTCTTTCTTTAGGCCGATTGGCTATTAGCACCCTAGCAACAACCAACTCTTTGACTCTCAGAGTCTTAGGTTGGATGGAAGATCCTGAAAACGAGGACTTCACTGCTGCGGGTATTGGCGCAATCGTTAGGTTGAACAATCCGTTCAATGCACCCGTTGGGTCCATTGCTGCGGGTACGCCTTCAACCACTGGCGTATAAGGAGGTTTTGAGAAATGGCTATTTCTAGAGCACAACTAGCTAAAGAGCTAGAGCCTGGCCTCAATGCCTTATTTGGACTTGAGTACGCTAGGTATGACGCGGAACACGCTGAAATCTTCGATACGGAATCTTCGGAGCGAGCCTTTGAAGAGGAAGTGATGTTGTCTGGCTTCGGTTCGGCACCAGTGAAATCGGAAGGTTCGGCAGTTTCGTTCGATGACGCCCAAGAGGCGTACACGGCACGTTACACGATGGAAACGATTGCTTTGGCTTTCTCCATCACGGAAGAGGCTATCGAAGACAATCTTTATGATCGTCTGGCGTCTCGCTACACGAAGGCACTTGCTCGCAGCATGGCGAACACCAAACAGGTGAAAGCAGCGGCGGTCTTGAACAGTGCGTTCGATAGCACTGTCACAGGTGGAGATGGAAAAGAGCTTTGCGCTACAGACCATCCTCTGGCCGGCGGTAGCACTCTCCGTAACGAACTGTCTACGGCGGCAGACCTCAATGAGACGAGCCTTGAAAACTCTCTCATCGACATTGCTGCTTTTGTTGACGAGCGTGGGCTCAAAGTCTCGGTCCGAGGCTTGAAGCTTATTGTTCCGCCGGCATTGCAGTTTGTAGCGGATCGTCTGCTTGAATCAACTCTCCGTCCGGGATCTGCGGATAATGACGTTAACGCCACGCGGAACATGGGTATGCTTCCGCAAGGTTATGTCGTTAACCACTACCTCACGGACACGGACGCATTCTTCATTAAGACGGATGCTCCTCGAGGGTTTGTTCACTTTGAGCGTCTTCCGATCACGACTAAAATGGAAGGTGACTTCGACACTGGTAATGTTCGCTACAAAGCTCGCGAGCGTTATAGTTTCGGTTTCTCCGATCCACGTTGTGTGTTCGGATCGCCCGGAGCGTGATTTTAGTGAGGGGGGTTTATCCCCCCTCATTTCACCGAATGATGGTTACTTCGACAATCTGGGAAGCATTAGCCCTAGCGACTGTCCCAGCAGACGCTTACGAAGACTCTAGGGCCAAACCTTTCGTAAGGAGGATTTTACGATGGCGAACACGACTTTCAACGGTCCCGTCCGTTCTGAGAATGGCTTTGAGGTAATCAATGTCAACTCAACTACGGGCGCCGTAACGAACACTTTCGACGTTGCTTCAACAGGTATCGTGACGGACAAATACGTCAAGCACGTTGGCTTTGCTACTGGCGTCACTGTTAACACCACGGCGGGGGATAGCCCAGCCATTGGTGAGTTTACGCAGCCAGCTAACACGATCATCACTGACATCAAGATTCTCTGCGTTACGGCTCCCGTTATCGGAACCGGAGACATTGGATATGAGGTCGGAACGTCAAGTTCTGGAGCGCAAATTGTCGCTGCTCAGACCGACGAGATTCTTGATGGCGGCACTACAGTTGTCATAGGTAACGTCACTGTAACGTCTCTTGTCCTACAGACCCAAGATGCAACGACTGCTCCTGCTTCTGTCCAGTACACTTCGGCGGAACGGACCATTTATTGCAACATTACGAACACTGTAGATGCTACAACCGCTGGCTCCTTTACGTTTATTATTGAATACGTTCAAGTTGCGTAATTTAGTGGGGGGAGGTAACTCCCTCCTCAGAAGGAGGTCATAATGGCTGATGCTGTAACAGCGACCACAGTAGAGGACGGCCCTAAAAGAGCTGTTTTTTATCTTACGAACACCAGTGACGGAACCGGAGAGTCTGCGGTCACCAAGGTAGACATCTCAGAGCTTTCTTCTCTGCAAGATGGCACGGCTTGCACGGGCGTTAGAATTCAAAAGATTACGTTCACGAATGTTGGGATGGGCGTTAAGCTCCTCTGGGATGCGTCTACAGATGTCATCGCGGCCCAGCTTCCGGCAGACTATTCGGACACCTTGGACTATTCCGACATGAATGGTTTGCCAAATGTAGCGGCATCTGGCGGAAACACTGGGGACATTCAATTAACTACTATAGGGCACAGTAGTGGGGATACCTACTCTGTGGTTATTCACTGTAGTAAGGAATACTAAAAGCCATGGCTACTTCAGGTTCCGTTGATTTCAACTTGAACATGGCTGATGTCATTGAAGAAGCCTACGAGAGGTGCGGTCTCGAACTTCGCACAGGCTATGACGCCGCCACTGCGAGACGTTCTTTAAACTTACTGTTCGCAGAGTGGGCTAACAGAGGTTTGAATCTGTGGACGGTTGAGCAAAAGACACTCACCTTCGCTCAACTATCCTCATCATCTTCAATATCCACATATCCGGTTGGCACGATCACGATGACCGTGTCTTCATCTTCTGGATTTTCTGTAGGAGAGTCTATAAGCGGAGGAACCAGTGGGGCCACCGCTTCCGTTATTACGAAGCCTTCTGGCACAACAATGACGATAACTATTCCCGTGGGCACTTTCACCGCTACGGAAACGATCACGGGTGCATCTAGTTCTTCTACTGCCACAGTGACATCTGTCTCTGACTTATCAGATGTTCAGGCTACGGTGGATGTTTTAGAGGCTGTAGTGAGACGATCTGGAACTGATATCGGCGTCAGTAGGATTGGAAGACAGGATTATCTGACTATTCCAGACAAGACCACTCAGGGTCGGCCAACGCAGTTTTTTGTAGACCGTCAGATCACGCCGACGATCACCGTGTGGCCTTCTCCTGAGAATTCTACGGATCAGTTAATATACTACCGGGTAAAGCGCATGGAGGACATTGATGCGTCTACAAACGATGCTGACATTCCGTTCCGTTTTTTGCCCTGTTTGGTTGCGGGGTTGTCGTATTATCTATCTGTGAAGAAGGCGCCCGAGCGGATCGGAACTCTCAAAGATCTGTATGAAGAAGAGTTCTATAGGGCTGCATCAGAGGATGGCGAAAGAGTATCTCTCAGGCTAGTCCCGAGTTATAGTTCGCTGAGTGTGACATAATGGGAAGATACGCTTCTGGAAAGTATGCCCTAGGGATATCAGATCGTTCTGGTAGAGCGTATAAGCTGACAGACATGATACGAGAGTGGAATAACGCTTTAGTGGGTAAAGACGAATACGAGTCTAAACACCCTCAACTTGAACCGCGACCCCTTAGAGCGGACCCACAAGCATTAAGAATCAGCCGCCCTGATCGTTCTGAACCGGCTGTTACGGTTCTGTTAAAATTTAATCCGTTTAAGTCTGGCACCAGTGGGACCTCGACAATCACTGTTACGGAACCGAATCATGGGCGCTCTACTGGAGACACTGTTCGGTTTCGTTCAGTTGAGGCGTTTGATGGCTTTACTGCTTCAACCGTGGAATCCGCGTCTGGGTACTCAATTACAAAGGTAGATGATAACACGTACACCTTCTCTGCGAGTGGTGAGACAGCAACCTCTGGAAATACGACAGGAGGGGGCGGCATTGCGTCCGCTGGTCCTGTTACGGTGAGTGCGTGACATGGCTTATACATTTACTACGTTGAAGACGGCGATACAGGATTATACGCAGAATACGGAGACAACGTTTGTCAGCCAACTGCCGAGGTTCATTCTGAACGCGGAAGAACGCATACTTAAAGAAACGCAGTTAGATGTATTCAGGAAGAACTCCACTGGGTCAACGACTGCAAACAATAAGTACTTGTCGAAGCCTTCCGACTTCCTTTCTCAGAATTCTCTGAGCGTGGTCAGCAGCTCTGAGAATAAATTCTTACTGTATAAGCAAGTTACGATGCTCCAAGATTTTACGCCAAACCCCGCAACTACGGGAGTGCCCGTGTATTATGCGGATTGGGATAGTGATAGCTTTCTACTGGCTCCAACTCCAGACCAGGTCTATACGGTGGAGCTTCATTACTTCTACCGTCCGGCATCTATAACGACAGCCGCAAGTGGAACCAGTTACCTTGGTGATAATGCGGAGCTCGCTCTCCTCTACGGAAGTTTGGTAGAGGCGTATACTTTTATGAAGGGCGAGGCGGATCTCTTACAGCTTTACAACTCTAGATTTCAAGAATCATTACAGTGGGTGAAGAACCTAGGCGAGGGTCTTCAGACTCGAGATCAATATCGTTATGATCGTCTGAGACGGGATGTGTCATAATGTTTGATAGTGATTCGGCAACCGAGATTGCAAGCCCGTTCGTTTTTACCTCTACGAACAGAGGTCATTCTCCTGAAGAGATGGCTGAGATGGCTATGAATAAGATTATGGTTGTTTCTGATACAGCGCCGCCTGTTATTAAAGAACAGGCTTTGGCGCACCGAGATCGCCTGAAAGAGATACTGGTCTTCTACATGGAGAGAATGGCGCAGAGCGAGAGAACTACGATCTGGGCTCTGATGAAACAACAGGGCCATGAGGACATGGCTGAGATCATAAGGAGGTTGTAATGGCTATTGGTTCCTCCGCAATGTGCGGAACATTTAAAAAGGAGATACTTGCGGGTATCCACCGTTTGACATCAAGCTCTCGCGGAGATTCAAGTGCGATAAGCGCGGACACTTTTAAAGTGGCGATGTTTACGAATAGTGCTTCTATTGACGCTGACACCGCTCAATACACTACCAGTAACGAAGTTTCTGGCACTAATTACACTGCGGGAGGTGCCGTTTTGTCTAGTGTAACCATTGGCCTTGGTGACGATGGTTCCTCAAGTGGTCCAGGAGGAGGAGGGATTCCCACTGCTTTTGTAGACTTCGCGGACACTACGTTCTCTTCTTCTACGATTTCAAATGCTAGGGGAGCTTTGATCTATAATTCAACTCTGAGTGGTGCAAGTACAGGCTCTACAGTTACGGCATTAGCAAATCCATCAGTAGCGGTTATTAACTTTGATGCGGACAAATCTTCCAGCGCGGGAGATTTCACTATTCAGTACCCTGCGAATAACGCGAATGCTGCGATTATCAGGATTGCCTAATGTCTTTGATTACTGGCTGGAATAGAAGTACTTGGAACTCTGGGGCTTGGAACAGTCCACTCCCCGTAGTAGTTACCGGTGTTTCTGCCGCCAGTGCGATAGGGGACGAAACGGTAAGTCTTCCCGTATCCTTCAGTGTAACGGGTGTCTCTGCTGCCAGCGCGGTAGGTGATCCTACTGTAACGGCTCAGGTAGTCGCAGTGGTTTCAGGTGTATCTGCTGCAAGTGCGGTGGGAGACCCGACGTTAATAACAAGCTCTATTCTTTCTCCATCTGGAGTTTCTGCGGCAAGTGCGATAGGATTAACACAAATCAACTTTAGTTTTTCTGTAGAAGGAGTGTCTGCTGCGGGTTTGGTTAACACTGTACTAATTTGGGATCAGATTGATGATTCACAGACCTCTGGGTTTACAGAAATTAATGCATCCCAAACACCTAACTGGACACAAATAGCGGCATAAGGACGGTACGATGGCATCTTCATTTACAACAAACTTTGGCATTGAAAAGATTGGCTCTGGTGAACAGTCCGGTGCTTGGGGAACGACCACTAATCACAATTTAGACCTTTTAGATCGCATAGCGTCATTTAAGGCTGTTGGGTTAACCGGCACTACGACCACGCTAACGGTTCGCGAGGCATCTCCGGGTGCAGGCACCGAGAACCTTCAAGACGGTATGTTTCGTGTTATTAAGTTTACGGGCGCACTTGGAGCTAACAATACGGTTACCGTAGCACCCAATAATACAACGGCATACTTCATCTTCATCAATGCAACGACGGACTCTGGTTCTAGTGGCCCATACTCTACGATCATATCGCAAGGGTCTGGTGCGAACATCACCATCCCTAACGGTCATACGGCTGTTGTGTTTTGCGACGGCGCAGGATCTGGCGCGGCTGTTGTGGACGCCTTTGCAAGTCTCTACGTGTCGGACGCTCTACGGATAGGTGACGGTACTGCGGAAGACACGAAGATCGTTTTCGATGGCAACGCACAGGACTATTACATTGGCCTGGATGACTCCGCAGATGACCTCGTCATAGGATTGGGGTCTGCGGTTGGCACAACGCCAGCCGTATCCATAGATGAAAACCAAGCTGTGGTGTTCCCAGCGGCGGCGGTCACCATAGGTGACGGCACGGCTGAAGATACCAAGCTGGTTTATAACGGCAACGCGAAAGACTTCTACGTGGGCCTAGACGACAGCGCCGACAAATTGGTGGTTGGCGTGGGCTCCACCGTTGGAACAAACGGTGTTATGACGATAGACGATGATGCTGTTACGATTGGCGACGGCGCGGCGGCTGATACCAAGATCGTGTATGACGGGAACGCGAAA
>VTLG01008509.1_pt1 | contig 11297 bp, 19 predicted proteins | sample 4694571 | NCBI WGS metagenome assembly VTLG01 (sample SAMN12604809, study PRJNA352737) | marine metagenome | biome: ENVO:00000447; feature: ENVO:00000209|ENVO:00000569|ENVO:01000036; material: ENVO:00002151; isolation source: viral sequences binned using virsorter ... | reverse complement strand
TCCGCGCAAGCGCATCCCTTTCTGCAATGATGTCTTGCAGCAAGGCATCTTCCATTGTGGCCTGTACAGACGCAGATTCATTCGCAAACGCAGCGCGTTGTTGCTCTATATTTTTGTCAATGCTGTTCAAAAGGTCGCTTTTAGCAATATCAACTATTGCCTCAAGGCCAACTACACCCGTGTATGACTCTATTTTTCGACCTAATGCGTTCAGCATACGGAACTTTAAAGGATCAGCTTCTGCTGCCGCACTGTCATCAAACTCTGTAAATGACTGCCCCTTGTACTTGATTGGCAAAACGCCAAACGCTGCATCACGGTTAGCCATCGCATTACGATAGAACTTGGCTATATCCTCACTGTCAGTGAAGTACAGCCCATAGCCATAAGCCTGTGCGCCCTCGCCAGTGCCAATCATCTCCAGCCGGAACTCATCAAAGTCCGCGCCAGATCCATGAAACGCTATGATGCCAGGCTCAGTCTCAGTCGGCAGAACCACCGAAACAGGGTTCTCAGCAGTCGGCGGCTCAAACTGGCCAGTCTCAAAGTAGCGTGCCTGCGCCTGTGCCAGCGCATCACCCATCTGCTGATTAGGGTCAACCTTGGCAACATCAGCCGCGACTTCACCAGCCTGGCCAGCAACCTTAGCAGCCCTCGGTGCCTTCAAAGCAGCGCCAACACCTACCAGCGGGGGAACAAACGCACCGCCAGCCATCATCACGTCGCCAGCACCACCCAACGCCTGTAACCCAGCATCAAGATAGTTGCCTTGAGTGATGTTCTCGCCAAAGCTGGGCAGGAACTCGCCTGGCTGTGCCGGATCAGGCGCAAAACCCATGATGTCCGTAACGCCAGCACCAGGTGCAAACAAACTAGCAGTCGCACCCGTCGCATAAGCCGGCATCGCCATGTCGCTAAACCGCGTAGGCTCAGCCATGTCCTGCATCGACGGCCTAATGCGACCAGAGAAAAACCGACTGTCGCTAAACGGGTCTTCCCGCGCATCCGACATCAATCGCTGCGCCATCATGCGACGCGCAAAGCCCTGTGGCCGCTCTGCCATTACTGCGCCGCCCTACCAAAGTGCCGCTCCATAAACTGCAAAGCGGCAGCACTGTTCACAAAACCGGGCTCGCAAAAAGCCCCCGGCGCACTCCACTCATCCCTGGTGGGCCGAGAACGCATCATCTTGCGATACTCAGTAACATTGTCAACACGCCAGACCCAGCCAACAGCACGCATCAGGCAATACTGATCGTTGGTGATCCCCAGATGCGCCAAGCGACACAAAGAGTTGACCCAAACACTCTGCAAACGCATCTCGCCGCACCGAGCCACAACAGCGTCAATGTTCTCCTGCGTGCAGTAACGCCTGTCCCTCGATAGCATAGACTCACCAGCGCCGTCTAAAAACGCACGCCTGCCGCTGCCGTCAAAGGGCGCAAGGTCGATAATGCGAGGGCCAGTGTGCAACCTGAGAAACCTGTTTTTTATGGAAGCGCGCGTGTTCATATAACGCATACGTCGCCGCGCAAGCCGGCCCGGCGGGGTCAGGCCCAGGGGGCTATCCTGTCAGATATGCCTCGTAAGCAGGAGGTCGTCTACGCTGTAACGCAGGCGCAGCAAGGGTTTGCGCTAGTCGATAGACTCTATCCGTACCGGTTCCGTACCTTTTGCGTCGCGCTCGATGTTGATCTGGACGTTGACAGCACCGCCCTTTGCATTGTCGCTGCCAAAGCTATCCCTTTGAGTTCGTTCAAGAAACCAGCTATCTGCGCGCCAGTCCCGCTCTCCAGCCCGGCCGATCCGGCGCACCCTGAGAGCCACAGCGGCGCTTTCTGCGGCGCGTACCTCACTCGCAAACGCCGCGTCGTCTGCTATCCATCGATAGAGCGTTGCCTCATGCACGCCAACGACTTGCGCTGCGTGCTTCTTTGGCACGCCATCTTTGAGAAGCTCTATAACCCCAGCGCGTTTATCGCCAGCAACTAATTGTGTCGATGTTGGTTGCACTGTTGCAACCGCTTGGTTGGTTGCATCTGGTTGCATGGTTGCAACCTGCAACTCCCTCTGCTGCCGTTTGATTGCAACCGTCAGCGGCTTGTCGCTTATCCAGCCCTCCCGCTGGCAACGCTTTTGAATGGCTTGGCGCGAGACTTCGTAATCTTTCGATACTGCGTTGAAGCTCTCGCCGGCTTGTATGCGTTGCTGTATCTCAGGCCAATCAACTTGCGCTGGCTGGTACTTACGCATGATCTACCTTTGCAATGAATCCTCAGCCGCCGGCACCAAAGGCAAACTGACTTAGCCTATTGTCGGAAGCTGAGGAAGGGTTGCGCAACCAGATGTGGTTGCAGTCTATCAGAACCCTACCAGATTTGGAGACCATTGCAACCACCTTAAAATATTTTGTTGTCTATGCTTGTCGTACTGTTTATCTTCATTGTCGTTCAACGACAGGAGAGTGGCAATGAACGAGAAGCAACATGAGGCCATTTACGAGAACTTGTTAACTGAATATGGGCGCTGGAAGTTAAGCGACTGTCAGACATTTATGCTTGAGCTGGTTTTATCGCCAGCAGACCGTGAACATCGGATTGAATCCTTGATGCGCGCTGGAGCTTTGCTGCAAGAAGCCGTAGACATATTGTCTGATGATCGTTGCGGAGTAACTTTGAACAGCCTTTGCTCAGACTTAGAAGAACACGAAACAATGGATAAAATCATGCTTCTTTGCGCAACTTTAAGGTTAAGGTCAAAAGGGCGTCCATATAGTTCCGCTTCACCTTCCGAGGATCATGCAGGCTAAGCATAATCGCTATCTTCTTCCATGCTGGCCCTCTAGCCCTGAACGCAGCGCTGTGCGCTACAGCCCAGACCAGGCGACGGTCATCTTCTGGCATGATGCTTGTGAGGCGCATGGCCTCATCAAAGTCACTGATTTGCTTTGAGGTCGGTTGCAGCCTGGTTGGCCCTTGTTGCGTCCAGCCATAGCCATGCCAGTCCAGCGGGTAGTCTGGCCATGAACTTAGCTTCTGCTTACGGGTTGCCGGCGGCAGCCTTCTGTCAGTCTCTGCTGCTTGGAGAAACAGGTCGTGTAGCTGTTCTACGTTCATAGAAGTGCGTCTCCCACTGATCTACAAATTTCCGCTGTTGAAAGGGGCCGAGTCGCCAGTAGCCGTGCATGAGGTCTTTGTAGCGCTCTAGGCTCATTTCCAGGCGCAGTTTGGTGAAGACATTCTTGCGGCGTTCATTGAACTCGTCGCGTTCTCTGCGCTCGATGGCCTGCCTATAAGGGTGTTTCGCTCTTTTCGCTACGCGGCCTATAAGTTGTTGAACTCGTTGCTTTTGCAATTTTTCGCTTGACGGATTTTCGGGCCTCGATAAAATCATGGCTTAAGCAATCTCCTCGCTTACGCGCTTTCGATAGCGCTTTTTTTAATCAAGATTTTTGGTTCTTAGATGGCTTTGGTGATGGCCTTTGGTTAGGGTCATTAACAACGCCATATATAGCTGTGGCGCGGGCTTGCGTTCCGAATCGCAGGCCGCAGACACGGCACTGGTGAGGGTCAGTCAGGGCTGTCTCGCAGTTCACGCACTGGCCTAGCTTTTCCCGCTTCCCCATTGTGCCATCGCCTGGCTCAATCATCCTGCTTCCCACCGAAACTTCAGTTGCCCATAGATCGGCTGCCAGTCTCTTTTGCCACCACGCTGCGTCCACCGGTCATGCGGCTTTACCTCTCCAACAACTTTCCAACCAGCGCCTTTCAACGATGCGCCGCTCTCAGTCTGCAGAGTGTAAGTGACCATTCGCTTACCGCCCATTTGCTGCCAGATGCGCCAGCAACGTCCATAAAGAAACGAACAGGCGTTGCGCGGTGCATGATCTCTGACGCAAACGCGGGTGACCTCAGCCGTCGTCCCGTCATCTAAAACTGACGAAACGGGCCTGCCGACAATGGCAACGCCGACTAACTCATCGTCGTACACAGCTCCAATGGCAAACTTGCCGCCCTGTGTTGGTTTGTTATGCCGATGGAAGTTGCGCACGAACTCATTGGCCTCGCGCAACGCTATCGGCGTTGGTTGCAACTTTGGGTTCATCCTGCTGCCCTCTGATGGCCAGGTGGCATCGCTCTCTGGCGCAGATGAAGTGGCCGCTGGCCAGTATGACCCACGTCCCTTCCTTGATCCAATGAGTGTGGCCACAGGCGGCGCACTGGTCTGTCCTGCTGTCTTGTTGCTTCAATGCTCATCACCAGGTCTGCTAGTTGCTCTCTGAGATAGTCCAGCGTCAGGGTGCCAGGCTGTCCTTGTAGGTACTCAGGCAGCATGAGATGCTTGCTGTCGATGCTGGGAAAATGCCTGGACTGATGCCGGCGCACTGGCACGCCGTACAGCTCAGCGATGTAAAACAAGCCGCGCCCTGCCACGATGAGCCGGCTGATCTCACGATCGGCATCTGCCAGTGCCTCATCCCTGGTCATAGCCATTTGACAACCGTGTCGCCACGATGCCCCCGCTCCCAGACAAACCAGGCCAGCGCCATCATCCCGCCTGGGCCGTCGCTGTAGTCATCACCATTCTTCATCAGGCTTTGACGGTTTGAAAAAACGTGAACTCTGGCCGGCGGCGTGTGAGCAAAGAAGGCTTTGCGTTCTACACCCTCAAGGAACTGCAGCTTCAACAGCATGGCCACCTTGCGGCTGGCCAACTGCGTGGCATGGGCCACCATCTGCAGCGCCAGCTTGCCGTAGGGCGGGTTGGTCACGATGTTCTCACAGCGCTGCGTTTCCATCAGGAAGTCAACGCGGGGCGTGCCATAGCCACGATCAACCAGATCTGTGCTTTGCACCTCGTAGCCTGCTGCAGACAGCACCTCAGATATATGCCCCTGCCCACAGCACGGCTCCCAGATCCTGCCGTCGAACTTTTCAACTGAAAGCAGGGCTTCTGTGCTTGCGGCAGGCGTGGCGTAAAAGTCGTCCTTCTGCCGGTCGCCGCGATCATTGACGCCGATGAGCTTCATGCCGGCTTGCAGGCTGGCGCTACTCATCGTCTTCATCTTCCGGCAGCTCTACATGGCCCCTGCCCTCGCAGACAGGACACTGGCCATAACCTGTCGTCAGGTCGCCGCCGCGCAGATAGTCCGGCACAGCAATCTCAACCTCGCACTCGCCTTGCGCATCGCAGTGTTCGCACTCCAGCACTTCACGCCATTCACCCGGCACTGTTGAGATGCGGATCTTGCGCGCCAGCATTGTGCTAAAGCCTCTAGCCATCCTGGCCCCGCAGCAGCAGGCAGAAGTCATCCAAATCAAGCACCACCAGCGCAGGCTTGCGGTCAGCCTTCAGCACCAGCGCATCAGCGCCTTCCATCCAGTCATAGATTTGCTTGAAGCCGTTGGCGCGGCACTTGACCTCCAGCTCCCACTCATCAACTGGCAGCGGGTCACCTTTGCGGATCACCAAGTCATTTTTGATGGCGGCGCCGCCAGACAGCGGGACGCGGTAGCAGTCTAGGCCGTTGGCTTCCAGCTTCTTGCGGATGCTGTTCTCGGCCCTGTAGCCCTTATCGCGCGACGCCTTACCCATCTGCCGACATAGGGAAAAAGTCGTTTGGTGTGACCTTGCCCTGCGTCAGGTTGATGATGCGCTGCATATAATCTGGGTTTGGCACAGACCGCCTGGGATCATCGAGGGGGTGGCACCAGCGCGTAACAGTGATGGTCTGCGGCACACCAAGCTGACGCGCCAGCAGCGATTTAGACCAGCCCTGTTCGTTTCGCCAATCATCAAGTGTCATGCGAAGCACAATAACGTGCTTGACGTTCAGTGACAAGGTAGCTTATTGATGAATTAGCTTATCATTCAGCGACAGGGCTACTACAATGCAATCTATGCCAAATAACCTGAACCAAATGATTCGTCAGGCAAACATGACGAAGCGCGAGGTTGCTGCCCTCAAGGGCATCACGCCTGAAAATCTGTCGCGCCAAGTCAACGGACACACAAACATCACATTGCAGGACGCAGAGCATTACGCCAAGATTCTCGATTGCTCACCTCAAGACGTCCTGTTTGCGTTGCCCCCTGTCCCTATCATCGGTTACTGCAAAATAATACGCTGTGATCCAAAAGCGCATGATTGTCCACCAACAGGTGTCCGCATTGAGCGTGAAATCAGCGCTGGCAAAACGATGGGTAAGGTTTACCTGCAAACCTATATGCAAACAAATACAGCCGCCGTTCTTTGGTCTGCTGAAAACGGCTATTCCGGCCTGTGGGAACAATGGAAAAGCGCCGTGCATTTTATTGAGCGTGAGCCAATTGAGAAAGGCTTTGTGTCGGAGAACGCATACCAACACGAATCCTATGCCTATTTGGAAAATCCTGTTCAAGAGTTTGGCGTTGATCGCCGGCTGGTCTGCGGAATTGTCTACCCAGAACCAGGTGGCGTTTATACCGTCCACAACAACGACACTGGCCTCGCAGTGAAAGGTCAAAAATTATTGTGGGCCGCCGCGTCTCTTTCAGTTTCATTCAGGCCAAAATTGCGCGGCCTTGAAATAATTCTTGATGACTAAAACAAAATAGCTTGTCGATTTACGACAAGGCGTGATAAACCCTAAGACAAGGTGATTGTCTTGGGGTTTTTCTATGTCCTTCACTATTCTGCCCACCTGGGCGACGGAAAAACATTATTTTCATCATTCCAACCCGGAATCCGTGCCGGTTTGCAAAAAGTTTTACGACAAGTGCGTGATACGCCCACTTGTGAACAGATGCTGGCAGATTCTGAAAGATGAGATTGTTGGGGATAAGGATTACGCCAGGCAGCTAATCGAGATCTACAAAGACGACAACGCCAACATGATGTCAGGCCGTGTCGTGCAGGACATTGCCAACAAGCACCTCGTCGATGACATGACCTTTGATGAGGCGCTGCGACACGGCATGGCGGCCGTGGATGAGTATGAGCCGCGCAAATGGGACTTTGGCAAAGACGCCGACAAGCTGGCTATCAACCGTGATGAGCTTGCCGATGTAGCTCAGCACGCCGTTGAGGGCGTGATGGCAGCGCATCGAGAGCTGGGGCTAAATCGGATTACCGGCGAGAGCGAAGTGCTGACCCGCTTGCCGGGGCTGGAGCTGCCCTACAGCGGTTTTCCAGACTTCAGTGGCCAGGTCGAATTGAAGACCAAGTGGTCAAAGGTCAATGTCAAGGCCAAGAACGGCAAATCAGCAACAAGCCTACCATCAAATCCTGATTGGTCGCACATTTGCCAGGTCGCCGGCTACTGGTCTGCCACCGGCAAGCCTCAGCTTATCGTTTACGCCAATGCCAAGGGCCACCGCGTCTTCAGCGCCGCCAACTGTGATCGCCTCACAACTGAGGGTATGCAGGCCGCGCTAAACTCGATCACCGCAAAATGCCAGGTGCGTGAAAATCTTCTCAAAAAAGCAGATTCCGTTGAGGAGCTGCTGACGCTGGTCGAGCCTGATTTCGGCCATTTCTACGCCTGGGATGTCCGTCCCGAGGTTCTCAAACAAGCAAAACAAGCATGGGGGTTCCGATGAACAGAAACCTTATCTGGCTTCACGTCGATGAAGCCGGCCGCCCCTTGCGTCCATACAGCCGTTTGCGCGAAGCGCTGCGAGTCATGGGCGTCGTGGTTGGCTGTCTCTTTGTACTGTTTTGTCTCTGGTGCTTTGTCGTCCTTCTTTCACTTTTGGGAGGTTAAAATGGTGCAGCAAGATTTACTTGAATGGCCTGGTCGCGCCGGCCCCAACGTCCACAAAGACGCCAGAGACACAGAGATCGAGGCCGCTGAGTTTGTGGCCCCGAAAGTCACCGGCCTGCGCCTCAAGGCTCTCACGGCCCTCAGAGACGCGCCAGCGGGGCTGACTGGCAGTCAAGTGGCCCAGAAAATGGACGCATGGCTTTATAGCGTAAAGCCTCGCCTGACAGAGCTTGACCGTATGAAGCTGGTCGAAGACAGCCAGCGCCGCGAAAAAAACGACCGCGGCCGTAAAGAAGTCGTCTGGCAGATCACCGCAGCCGGTCGCGAGTTTTTGGAGACATTGGATGACTGAAAGCAGCAAAATAAATACTGCCATAGCAAGGGCAATGATAGAGGTGCAAAAGCTGCCTAAGGATGACCGCAATGAACATGGGAACTACAGCTTCGCTTCGATCGACCAATTTCTTGATGCGTGCCGGCCGATATGCGCGGCGCACGGCTTACATCCAAACATTGATGGCGTAGCCTCAGACACATTCCTGGCTGGCAACAATAAGCTCTGGGGCAAATTTAGCTACCGCATTTCAATGCAACATGAGTCGGGTGAAAGCACTGAGCCATCCGGCATGGATGTCATGCTGCCTTTGACCGGGGCGCAAACCAGCGGCTCCGCACAGAGTTACGCGCTAAAGCAATTTCTGCGCGGCTTGCTGATGATTTCCACTGGTGAAAAAGACGATGCTGATTTCGACCAGCCGGCACCGAAAGACGGCGTTGACGGCGTAGTGCCAGAAGTAAGCACAAAAACGCCTGAAGAATTAGAGGCCGAGATCAAAAGCAAAAAGACCTTGGTGGCTTTGAACCAGTGGAATCAAGACAATGGCCCCGAAATAACGCGTCTACAGAATGAAGATCCTGACGTTTTCTACCGTCTTTACAGTGTGTTTTTAGAACGAGAAAAGGAGATAAAAGATGGCAGCACCTGACTTTAAAAACGGCAAGCTGCAGCTCATAAGCGGGTTCAGTGTATCTGATCGCGTTAGCATGAGCTGCTGGCTGAATATCACAGATCCAGCGCTGCTGGAGGCCGTGATGGCGTTCTATCATTCGACTGGAGAGCGCCCAGGCTTTTCAATGCAAAAGAAGGTAAATGACCGCTTTGAGGACGTGGCGAAGGCCAAAATGTTCAATGACGTGCTTGATCCGTATGAGGGGCAAAAGCAGCAGCCGGCGCAAGAACAACAAGCGCCGTCAGGTTTCGCGCCACAGCAGCCGGCACCGCAGGGCTTTGCCCCTCAGCAGCCAGCGCCGCAACAGCCAGCCCAGGGCGGCTTTGCACCCCAGCAACCAGCCCCGCAAGGTGGCTTTAGCTATCAGCAGGCCAAAAATGGCTAGGCAGGCTTTGTTGCCCTTGAGTGAGGCGTGCGTGCTTCTCCTTGGTCAATACAACGACAACGAGAGGCGCAGGGTGAAGCGCTGGATTGAGCAAGGCGTCATTCAGGCAGTCAAGGATGGCGCAAGGTTCTACATCCCGCGTGCAGAAATAAACCGATTAGCAGGAGATTCTGATGGGCAGGAACTGGACGCCAGAAGAACGTGCGCGTCAGAGTAAGGCTATCAAGGCTTACTGGCAGCGCAAAAAAGCGAGAGAAAATATCGAAGCGGGCCGCGCTTTGTTGGCTAACCCCCCTTACGATTGGTATCGCAAGTATCGTGAGCGGTTGGACGAACACAAAAAAGATCCGTTTGGGATTTTTAGATTTTTAAATCTAGTAGTTGGGGCGCGATAGCGCCCCTTCTCATTTGCCCCAGATCGCCTCGGCCATGTTGTTCTTCACCTTGGCCTTCTTCTCAGCGTTCTTCACATAGTGGCCATACTGGCGCATTGTAAACGCCTCATCCTCGTGCCCCATCTGCCTAGACACTTCAGGCCAGTCTTCACCCAGCTTGCTGAGCTGCGTTGAGGCAAAGAAGTGGCGCATATCGCCCCACAGCATCCGCTCAATGCCAGCGCGGTCAGACGCACGATCCATGAGTGCAGACAGTGTTTTGTATTGCTTAGGGAGGCCAGCAGCGGTGGCAAAGACAAAATCTGTCGGACGGCTGTGGCGCGACTGCAGTCTCCACTCGCGTGCAAGCTGCAAGGCATTAGGCTCGATATCGATGGTGCGAAAGCCGGCCTTGGTTTTCGGTGGGCCGATTTTGCCGTCCTTCTTGACCGCACGCTCAATGCAGACTTCCTCTGCATCAAAGTCGATATCCTGCCACTGCAGGCCGCGCAGTTCACCCTGGCGCATCCCAGTGGCCAGAGCGACCGCAACCATTGCGCGGCTGACCAGAGTCTCACCGACCAAGCCGTCGCGCATCAGGCGTCGAATGGTTTCTGTCTGGATGCGCGGCGCACGGTTCTGCCGGGCGCTTGTGCCGGTCAGCTCCATCTTGTCCATCGGGTTCAGTGTGACCCAACCCTTGCCCCAGCAGTAGTTGAAGAACTGCTTCAGTGCCTTGACGCGGTGCTGCTGTGTGGATGCACTTTTGCCTTCAGTCTGCACAGCGCGGAGTATCGCAAGCCGGACACGCTCAAACGTCTCGCGAGTTATGAGCTTACCGAGGTCGTGCTTGGCAATGGGTTTGCCGTCAATCTTGATGGCCAGACCGATGGCTAGGTTGTGCGCCGTCTCAGCATGGGTGGTAGATTGGATCTCGCCCACTTCAGCCCTGCCTTTGACAAATGCAAGGAAGTCATCGGCAGCTTCTTGGCCGATAGTGACCGGATCAGCTTTGACGACCAGCCCACGATTGTGATCTGACCACAGATGATTCGCAGCTTGGCCGGCCTCTGGCTCTGTCCAGAACTGCATACCTTCTGGCACATACTTTTGAGATAGGCCGATTTTGCGTGCGTCGATGAACCAGGTGCCTGCGTCCTTGCGTTGGCGAACCGGCAAAAGCCACTTTGTTTTAGTCATCAAAACCTCCCTAATTACCGTATAAATATAAGTAACTTGTCGTAGTACGACAAGGTACAGATACAAAAAAGGTACGGTTTTCGGTACGGTCACCAAAAAAACAGCCGCCAAGGCGCAGGCCCAGACGGCTATTTATTCAACGATTACAGGGGGAAAGGTATGGTGGAGCCAGACGGGATCGAACCGACGACCTCCTGCTTGCAAAGCCGCTTAAACCTGTAGCTATTCCGTTGAAATCCGTGAAAAACCGTCATTTTTTGCAAAAAAACGTTTAACACGGTGAGAAAGCATACGCTAGAAAAAGGTACGGTCGGGTACGGTCAGGCTTTCTTCGTCTTCTTCTTCGCGCCGCCCTTCAGCAGATCCGCATCTGCCTTACGCGCCCCACCCTTGCCACTGACAAAACTATTCACACGGCCTCTCGACCAGCTCGTCATGTTTGTGCCTGGTCTGCTACCGCTCGACAAAAACGCTGCCTTGCCGCGCTGCAGAACCTTGCGAAGAGTTGAGACGCTGAACCGGCTTTCGGCTGCCTTCTTCCGCAGGAAAGCCTCGTCAGAACTACCGCCGCCGCGTTTTTTTG
>VTLG01001493.1_pt1 | contig 11298 bp, 20 predicted proteins | sample 4694571 | NCBI WGS metagenome assembly VTLG01 (sample SAMN12604809, study PRJNA352737) | marine metagenome | biome: ENVO:00000447; feature: ENVO:00000209|ENVO:00000569|ENVO:01000036; material: ENVO:00002151; isolation source: viral sequences binned using virsorter ... | reverse complement strand
CCATCCTCCAGATAGTTCCCTCGATCTTTGGCATTTTGATTCTGTTTGCTTTCAAGTTGAATAACATCTGGGTCTTTCCTAATGTTGACAAACATCTGTCGTAGTTGTTCCCTGTTATTTCCAAAGTCATCCTGACCTAGAACGATTGTAGGAATCTTCGATGCTCCCACTTCGTATCCGTCTTTGCTAAATTTATTTCTTGGTGTTGTCATTGAACTCCTCCTACCATGTGAAGAGCTGCACATTGATCGTCAACCGCACAAGCAAAAACAAATAATAAATAAAAGAAACCAAACATTAAAATAATTGTTAGACAATCAAATAAAGTTTCAAATATCCTGGTCTTTTGTGCAAAAGTAATATAAGATTTTACACATCTTAAAGGTCTAGATGTCCATTCAGCAATAAAACTATATATAGATTTTTTTCCTGAATAATCAGAGTATATATTATACGACTTACTGTTATGTAAGCGAGTGGGTTTGTTGTTGTAGTCTAACATATCCTTTAATCCTTTCCATTAATGTTAATATGATAAATGCTAGAGGTTATAATTAAATAAGATACTCTATGTTGTGTATGTATTATCATCGAGTACCTCTAAAATGTTGTCCTTCATTCTTTGGATCTGCTGCCTGTTTTAAATGTTGCGAACAAGCGGTAACAGAATATCCAGCTAAATATATTTTCTCAAATACTGTATGATCGCTGTTAACAATAGTTTCTAACTCTTGCACTAACAACTCAAGCATATCATGTGCAGTTTTAAGATTTTTTAAATTAGTCAAAGGTATAGTTATCCGTGAGGCAGATCGCATAAACTTTTTATATTTTCTGTAATCAACGTCATTCACCTGACTCTTTGATTTTTTCTCAGCTCGTATCAGAGCCTGAAGATATTTTTCACTTATCATTAATCAACTCCTATTCCAACTGTTATTATATTTCATTTTGGTATTACTTTTATAGCATTCAAGTAGTATTTTATTAATCATCAGCACTTCCAATCTTCAATCGTTTCAACATATTCTTAACACTCGAAGGATACCAATTCCCTCCTCTAGGTGTTTTAACTTTACGATCATTAAGAAATATACTCATCTCATTAAGAGAAGAACATTGGGTATAGGCATCGTTCAAATAATAGTAAATACTTTTAGCAAAACGATCTGCTTCTGCACTAGCTACCTCCCCTGACTTTTGCCTGGCTTTGTCCATCTTACTATGCACACCAAGACGTTTAATTTTCTTGCCCTCTTTTGAAGTGAAGTATCCCTTCTTTTTAATCTGATCTTGATAGGCACTAAGTGTTTCTTTAGTTCGTTCAGAGATTCTCTGGCGTTCCCATTCTGAAAACATTGCCTTCATCTGAAGTCGCATAGGATCTTCTGATATAGTTGGATCATTACAAACAATAAAGTTTATCTTGTTTTGTTTTATAACTTCATCCAAGAATCTTAGAGTCATCCACATCTTACGACATAATCTCTCAAGATCTGCAAAGACAAGTGTTGCTTTATGTTTACGACAATAGTCAACTGCCTTCATCAGCTCTTCCCTTTTATAAGGATCGGTTGCACCCGACATAGGTTCTTCTGTAAAAAATTTAAGGGTATGCTTTCCGCCATTTAGATATTTTTTAATGGTGTGAGTCTGCCGAGTACAATCTTGATCCTCGGTGGACACTCGAAGGTAGCCAACATACAAACCCGTATGCTCCTTGCCTTCTGTTGTTTTGAATATGCTCATTATTTACCTTCCTTATCCATCTTATCCATAAGATAGAGAAAACTTGACCCCCTAATGGTCTTATTATTTTGGGGTTGTTGATAACCTTTTTCTTCATTTTTAATAAAATCTAACAACTCTGTACAAACAAATTTTATATCGTCATTTTCTGTACCTATCTTTAACCAATCTTTAATTTTATTAACTAATTCAGCATCTTTATTCATTATGGTTCCTTTCTGTTGGCTTAATTGCCATTAGGTAAAAATACCTACTATTAAATATATATTAATTTGCTATCTTTACAAGAGGTAGATGTAACTTTTTTTTATGTTTCCTGTTATGCCTACCTTTTATTGGTGGAAAAGGGAGAGAGAAAAAATCCCTTGAATATAATACATCTCTCTCCCGATCTAGAAAGGACAATGCCATGACAATTCTTTTTGCTATATTATTAGTTCTTAACATAGCGAATCCTGACAACATTAAGTTTGTCAATGCAACAGTAGAAAACAACACAAAGTATGAGTGTTCATTTCAATGGAAGGGTATCTCCCCTGTTGTGCATCGACCCGCTTTTACTTTGTACGGATACACAGCCTTTCAACAGGTCTGTAAATGAAACAAATCAACATACGCATACAAGACCAGACTTACGCACTGCTCAAAGAAAAATCTAAACAACAACGCATATCTATGAATCGCCTTGTAGATTATTTTGTTTCTGAAGGTCTCAGCGACAATGTCGTAAAAAAAGTAATCCAGGGATGATCAAGGAATCTATGTTTTTATTTTTACTCATTGGTGTGGAAGGTTCTATCGAGAAAAAATATATCGGGAGACTCAATCATTGCGATGAGTCCGTGGCTGTATATGAACGGATGCTTGCAGAATATAATAATATCAATGGGTTTTTATGTCTGGATAAAGCTGATGCGAGAAAACTTTTTCAGCATACACCCACACCTAAACAACAACAGATTACAAAAGAAATACGGGAGTGGCTTATACCTAAACCGAAACCCAAACCACCGCTCCTGAAAAAAAAAGAATCCATCAACACTAACCCATGATTTATATCAAATGTACAGTATGCAATCACAAACAATATTACACAAACAAGGATCAGCTCATGAATGATTTACGAATAACACCAGGTTCTAAACATACTATCATATGCGATGCCTGTCTCAATAAGCGAGGACATAATGAAACCTAAAGTAATACCTCTTCCACAACTAAAAGTTGAATGTTTTTTATGTGATGCACAGGAAAAATTTCGCAGCTCAAAGGAGTATGAAAAACACTATGGCAGTTTAAAAAACCAGCACCTTCAAATGTTTGTTTGTCCTACTTGTGGAGAAAAAATCATGCATGATCCAATCTATTTTTATAATAAACTTATGGAAAAGAAAAACAATGAGTGATGATACAAGAATAAATCCCATGCACTACCAACAAGGCAGAGTATCTTGCATTGATTACATCGAAGATCGTCTCGGCTATGCGGGATTCAAACAATACTTACTCGGTTCTCATTACAAATATACATACAGATTTAAATACAAACATAAACATTTACCCAAACTCGAACGCAAACACAAAGAACTTGAAGATTTACAAAAAGCTCAATGGTATCTCTCCAGATATCAGATGCTTCTGAAAGAGGAAATAAGCACCACTCAGACACAAAGTAATGTCCAACCCTTACATAACGATACAGATGATTTACCCAGCGATACAGAAGGCAAACATAAGGATGAATAGAAACAGCGAGACATACAGATTATTAGTTACCGAAGCAGTTGAGTTTCTGTATTACTGTATGCATGAACAAAATCTGGATGTAAAAGAAATATCCCAAAGATATTTATCAAAAGAAAGACAAGTGAGTTCTTATGGTGCATTGCTGCAACAACTCATAAACGATCATGTCAGGAGCTACGAAGCTCTTCAAAATAAAGTACTCAAAGAAACTGATCATGTCTAAACTTGCTATGAATAAACCTATTGACTACGAAGAAAAAAGAAAGAGAAAAATACTCAGCAACGGAAAACATGATGTTTCTGTATATCAGGGTGGTCCATTTACAGTCGTACCCAGACGAGCATTGAATGATAAAAGAATCTGTCGAAAACCCCAAACATACCTGGTTTTATCTGTGCTGTGTTCCCTCGCTGATAACTACACAGGAGTCTGCTTTCCTACTTACGATTACATCGCTAGACAAACACAAAGTAACAAAGGCAACATCTCAAGAGTCATTGCTAAACTTATTGATTGGGGATACATAAAAAGACTTCGCAAAGGATCACCGCTTTTTCAAAATGTCAGACACAAATCATCTGTCTATCGTATCTTATATGATCCCATAGCATCCGATAAAGAGATCAAATCTATCGCCCTAAACAACGATCCAAAACTGCAAATCGCAGAACAAAATGATACAATTAAACACCTGGAGAAACACATGAAAAAAGACTCAAAAGGTTGTCTAAAGGACAACTCAAAAGTTGTTGATAGGACAACTATACCTAGACTCATAGAACTAGACTCAGTTAATAATAATAAATATAACTCTAATAGAGAAAAAGAAATCAATGAAATAGAACTGATGAGAATGTTCAAAGTAGTTCATTTTGAAATCTATCAATCTCATTTTATTCCTGATCAAAAAGATTGGAGTCATATGACAAAGATCATGCAGCACAAGATACCGAGTAAAGTTCTCATGCAGACAATCAAAAGAATATTACACAGATTTAAAAAGAAAGAACTGAAGCTGCCCACTTATCCTCTAGCCTTGGTAATCAGTATGCTAGAAGAGAAAGGACATACACCGATGGACATAGTCAAAGACCTCGCAAAGAAACTGAAGAGGATGAAGAGATGAATAAATTTATAAAAGGTAGACGACCATCTATAAATTATTTATACAAAGAACCAAGGTACGCAGACTCTACGCAAGAAAAAAAAAGTGTTTGCCTAGAGGTGCGTATACACCCCCTCCCCCCTGCGTATAGTAGTAGGGGGAAGCCACAAAAATATTTTTCAACTTTTAACCAGGAGCTTTTATGAAAGAAAAAATGAACATTGTAAGTCCTCGCAATTCAAAAGACGGACAAACGATTTGGCATACGATTGGTACGGCTTTTAAAAATGAGAAAACGGGTGGCTGGGATTTGCTATTTAACTCCCTACCCTTACCTGAGATGAATGATCGAGGTCAGTTAGTAACGAGATGTATGTTATTAAAACCGAGAGAAAACGGAAGTCAGCAACCTTCGCCACATACGCAGAGGTTCTCGGATGGGATGGATTACTAGATGGTCAAACGAGTCTTACCTAATTTGAAAAACTTTGCTTCTGTTCGTCAGATCAAACGAAGGATCAAGGGGAGTGAGGTGATTTATCAGAATCGAGAGTCGTTGGCACAGGAGCTGATTAATTTAGGTACTGCGAATATTACGGACATTGTGTCCTGGAGTACGGATGAAAAGGGTAAGACAATTACTGAGGTCAGGGATATTAAGGATATTCCAAAATCTGCGTTGGGTGCGATCAAGAGGATTCGTATTTTACAAGATGGCACGTTGGATATTGAGATGATTGATAAGGTGAGAGTGTTGCAGATGTTAGCGAAGTCGGCTGGGTTGTTGGATGCAGAACAAGATGCGGATAAACCAGCGGTGATTGATATTAAGATGGTAGGACCGAAAGATGACAACTAACATACCAGGACTTAAACTTGACTTTAGCAAATCGCCTACGATCTGGAAGTTTCTTCAGGATAAATCTTTTGTAAGAGGATTGATTGGTCCTGTCGGATCAGGTAAATCCTATGCGTGTTGTGCTGAAATTTTTAAAAGAGCGATACAACAAAAACCAAGTCCAAGAGATGGAATTAAATATTCTCGGTTTGTTATTGTCAGAAACTCCTATCCGATGTTAAAAACCACCACACTCAAAACGTGGCTTGAGTTATTTCCAGAACATATCTATGGTCCTGTTCATCATTCGCCACCGATTACACACCACATTAAACTTCCCTCAAGAGATGGAGCTGCGGGTATAGATTGCGAAGTTATATTTCTTGCACTCGATCAGCCTAAAGATACCAGAAAATTATTATCACTAGAAATCACGGGTGCTTGGATCAACGAGTGCAGAGAATTACCAAAAGCAGTCATTGATGGAACAACGCATAGAGTGGGAAGGTATCCAAGCAAAGAAGATGGAGGACCCACTTGGCGTGGTGTGATTTTAGATACCAACCCTCCAGACGATGATCACTACATTTATCGTTTATCCGAGAAAGAACCACCGAGAGGAAAGTTTGCCTGGAAATTTTTTCGACAACCGCCAGGTGTATTCGAAGCTCAAGATGTTCCCAAAGAAATGCCTGAAGCTCAAGGATTTGTTTTTGGTGGCGGTAAATGGTGGCAGACCAATGAGAAAGCAGAAAATCTAAATAATCTTCCCGTTGGGTATTATGAACAATTGTTGGGTGGAAAGAATCTGGATTGGATTCGTTGTTATGCAGAAGGCAAGTTCACTTACGTTCAAGAAGGTCGACCCGTTACACCAGAGTTTGATGATTCATCTATGACTGAAGATTGTGAAATTTTAGACGGAGTGCCTGTACAAATAGGATTAGACTTTGGTTTAACACCAGCTGCGGTATTTGCTCAGCGAGATCATAAAGGTGTATGGAGGGTGATCCATGAAATTGTAACGTATGATATGGGATTAGAACGCTTTGCAATTTTACTCAAAGAAGATATTAATCGATTTTTTCCTAAACATGATATCGTCGTGTTTGGCGATCCAGCGGGTTCTCAGAGATCAACCTTGAATGAAGATACTTCGTTCGATCATTTAAAAACACATGGCATACTTGCGAAACCCTGTGCGACGAATAATTTTAAAACCAGACGAGAAGCACTTGCCATGCCAATGACTAGATTGATTGATGGTAAACCAGGATTCAGAATAGATCGTAAATGTGTTCGTCTGCGAAAATCATTAGCGGGTGGTTATCATTTTAAACGAGTGGCAATCGGTGCTGGGCAAGAACGCTTTAGAGATACACCGAATAAAAACGAACATTCGCATATTGGCGATGCAGCTCAGTATTGTCTACTCGGATCTGAATATCGAACCATGACTAGAGGAAAGTCCAGACAGTTACAACCAATGGTAGCTAAGATCGACTTTGATCCGTTAGCCTAATGTTTACAACCATAGAATTAAATCAGGCAATGAGAATCGATGGAGAAGAAGCTAAGGTTGTTCCGTTTCACTATACACATTTAAAATTTATGGAATTTAGAGAAGCAGAAAAAAAATTGTTTGACAGCTTTCATGATTATGCAGAACGACTCAAGACTTTTCCTATGCACGGATTATCATTTTCAGGCATGGTCGGTAAAAAGATTGTTTGTTGTTTTGGTTTGTTGCCGATCTGGGAGGGCGTGTATGAAGCATGGTTGATTCCATGTTTACAAATAGGTGAACATAAATTTAAATTTCACAAAGCAAGTTTACGATTTTTTAATTACGCTGCTAAGAAACTCAACATTCATAGGTTGCAGATCAATGTCAGTCGGTATAATTACCTAGCATACAAGTGGGCAAAGTCGTGTTATTTTCTTGAAGAAGGATTATTAAAAAATTTTGGTCCTGATAAATCAGACTATTTTATGATGAGTCGATTGTTTGGGATTGAACAAAAGGAGTAGATATGGGAGCAATATTTTCACCACCAAAAGCACCAGCACCACCGCCAGGTCCTAGCAAAGCGGAATTAGATGCTATTGCGAGAAGAGAAAAATTAGCTAATGAAGAACAAGCAAGGCAATCAAGAGAAGTAGCAGCTCGAAAGAGAACCAGAAGAAGAGGAGGAGCATCAGGATTAATGACTTCTTTTTTAAGTAGAACGCCAGAAGATCAAGGACAAACAACTCTTGGTCCTACCGCTATGAGGAATCCTAGAGGATGAATAAAAAATATATTAGAAACCCAAAAAAAAGAGAGGATCAAAATGCCCGAAGTAATGTACAAAAGCAATAACAAGATGATGAAAAAGTCATTTCCGTACAACTCAAAAGGTCTGATGGAGGCTAAAAATTTTGCAAAGATGACAGGCGGTAAAATGAAAATGTCCGTGAATGAATCTCGAATGAAATATGCTAAAAAAACATAAGAACCCTGAAGGAGGATTAACAGCAGCAGGTAGAAAATTTTTTAAAAAAAAAGAAGGATCTAATTTAAAGCCAGGTGTTAAGGGAGCAGCAAACACACCTGAAAAAATGCGAAGAAAAGGATCATTCTTGAGTCGGTTTTACGGGCGGTCAAACCTTCCCCCATTTAAAAAACCAAACGGAGAACCGACTCGTTTTGCATTAGCAGCAAGAGCTTGGGGCGAGTCTGCTCCAACCAATGCTCAAGCAGCAAGACGATTAGCAAGTAAAGGAAAGAATTTATTAGAAAGATATAAAAATGCCAAAACTTAGTCCTCAACAACTCAAATCAAAATACGATAAAAATAATACCCATAAGGATAATTGGCGATCCATATACGAAGACTGTTACAGATATTCGCTGCCCATGAGAAATCTATATGACGGATACTATGATGGCGATGTTCCTGGTCAGGATAAAATGTCAAGAGTCTTTGATTCTACTGCGATTGATTCGACACAAAAATTTGCTAATCGTTTACAATCAGGACTCTTTCCACCCGCAGCTAGATGGTGTCGTTTAATACCAGGATCAGAAATACCAGAAGAACGAAAAATAGAAACCCAACAAATTCTCGATAGCTATGCGGATCGTATGTTCGATATTATGCGACAATCTAATTTTGATCAGGCAATGGGTGAGTTTTTATTAGAGTTAGCCATAGGAACTGCGGTTATGTTAATCCAGCCTGGCGATGAAGTTACTCCTATCCGCTATACTGCTGTACCGACATTTCTGATTACCTTTGAAGAAGGACCATTCGGAACTGTTGATAAAGTATATCGTAGAATGAAACGCCCTTATGGTGTACTAGATCAAGAGTTTCCCGACATTAAGATTCCACAAGATATGAAACAAAAATACACCAACCGAGAAGGTGAGATGGTGGAGCTGATAGAAGGTACATACTACGATAAAAATACAGGCAGATATCATTATCAGATTATTGATCGAGGAGGACAAAACGAACTTGTCTATAGAGATCTAAAATCTTTTCCTTGGGTTATTGCCAGATACATGAAAGCAGCAAACGAAAGATATGGTCGAGGTCCTGTTCTTACCGCACTACCCGATATAAAAACTTTGAATCGAGTATTAGAACTCACTCTAAAAAATGCATCGTTAACTATTGCGGGTGTGTATACTGCTGTTGATACAGGCGTAATTAATCCTAACTCAATCAATCTTGTTCCTGGTGCAATCATTCCTGTTAACTCCAACGGAGGACCAAGGGGAGCAGACTTACAACCTTTACCTAGATCAGGAGATCCACAGCTAAGTCAGATTATTACAAACGATCTTCGTATGAACATTAAGAAAATTTTACTCGATGAATCCTTACCACCAGACAATATGTCGGCTCGAACTGCGTTAGAAGTAGCAGAAAGAATGAAACAATTATCACAGAACTTAGGTTCGGCATACGGAAGATTAATTAATGAAACCATGTATCCTGTTGTTAAGAGAACCTTAGAGGTTATGGATGGACTCGGTATTATCCAACTACCACTTAAGGTCAATGGATTGCAAGTTAAGATTCAACCCGTAGGTGAAATTGCTATGGCAAGTAATATGACAAAAGTAAATCAGATCATGCAGTATATTCAGATTGCATCAAGTCTAGGTCCTACAGGGCAAATGACATTTAAGATTGAAGAGGTTGCGGACTTTATTGCAGATGCAATGGCAGTACCCGCAGCTATAAGAACAACATTTGAAGAACGACAGCAGATGCAACAAGTTATGGCGGAACAAGCTCAAGCTCTCGCCCAACAGCAAATGCAACAAGGAATGATGAATGAAACCCAACAGCAAGCAGCAACAAACGATCAATAGTCCTGGTTGGGAGGGATTAGATGCAATGCCAGATCCTAATGCGAGGATCGAACCGACAGAACTTGATAAATTATATCAACAAGTATTTTCCACCGAACAAGGTCAGAAACTTTTAGTACATTTGAGAAAAACGTATCTGGATGTTCCCTCATGGACACCAGGATATGATCACTCATTTGGTTATTTTAGGGATGGTCAAAATTCTATAATCAGAGAAATAATTTTAAAACTAAGGAGAGCAAGAAATGGATGAAACCCAAAACCAAGAAGAAGTTAAAACGGAAGAAACTACCGAACAACCTGAACAAGGTTTGATGTCTAAAGCGACACTTGAGCAAGAAGAAACAACACAAGATGAAGGCATGGCGACTAAACCTGGAGATCAGGTGGTCGAGGGTGAAGATTTAGATAATGTTGAATTTGAAAGACCCGATTATTTTCCAGAAAAGTTCTGGGATAAAAAAGACGGACCAGATGTAGAAGGTATTGCAAAAGGTTATACAGAACTTGAAAAAGCATTTCATAAAAAAAATAGTAAAGCACCAGAGTCTTACGATTTAAAAACTCTAGAAGAAAAAGGTATTGATCAATCTGATCCAGAAGTTGAGTTTGCACTAGGGTGGGCGAAAGCAAATAATATCTCGCAAGAATCTTTTGATGAATTAGTCAGTAAGATAGCAGAGATCAGAGGAGAAAATGTTCAACAGGCAGAAATTAATGAAAAAGAAGAACTTGCCAAGCTCGGAGAAAATGCAAATGAGAAAATTAAAAGCACGGTGAATTGGGGTAGAAAGCTAGTAAGTCAGGGAATATTAAACAAAGATGACTTTGAAGAATTTAAAATCATGGGTGGTACTGCTCAAGGTATTCGTATTCTAAATATCTTTAGAGGTATGACAGGCGAAAAAGAAATACCAACAATGACAATGCAAGTCGATGGTTTAGACAAAGACGAGGTGTTATCTAGAGTCGCAGATCCTAAATATGCAACCGATGAAAAATTTAGAAAAGACGTAGAAAGAGATATGATCGAACTTGAGAAGTTAGGTAAGCTATCCTAAAATCAATCAAGCAAAAATTTAAAGATGCAGACAACATCATTGACTTTAGCGTTGATATATTTTTATTGATATTTGATGTCTTAACAACTCCCCTACTCATCCCAATTCGCATAGCAAAGTTCTATTTAAAGTCATGGATTAAGGCATTTATTAAAAGGTTTTTAAAAAAAACTTATCACCGCATTTACGATAAACGCTAGAAGGTTCTTTTTTTCTTGTAAAATTATTTTACATGGTTTATAAATTAAGTAACCAATAACCTTTTTTGGCTGGTTTGGCTTCTCAGAAATGAGATTGTGTAAGGCAATACCTTATATGTTTGGCTGGATCTTTTTCCAATAACCGAAGCGATTAATAAAAATTTTAATTATTTAACAGGAGTACAATTATGAGTACAGGATTATCAACAGCTTTTATTACCCTGTTTGA
>VTLG01008508.1_pt1 | contig 11299 bp, 16 predicted proteins | sample 4694571 | NCBI WGS metagenome assembly VTLG01 (sample SAMN12604809, study PRJNA352737) | marine metagenome | biome: ENVO:00000447; feature: ENVO:00000209|ENVO:00000569|ENVO:01000036; material: ENVO:00002151; isolation source: viral sequences binned using virsorter ... | reverse complement strand
CACTAAAGAATTTGAAGTATCTTGATACAGTTTCTTCCCAAGTTTCCCTTCGTTTCTCTTCAGGTAACCATCTTGAATATCTACTTAAATGTATATACTCCTGATATTGTGTAGGTAATTTATTCATTTTTGATCCTCTCTCTTTCAATAAGTTTTTCAATATATGTTCTAGCTTTTAATAAATCATTTACTCCTCCTTTATGAGGATAACGTGAGACATATTTAATTACATTACCCTCTAAGAAATCTAATTCATTTGCAATAATATATTCCAAAGGTTGTATACCAAACCCTACTTTATCATAATGTTTAGGATTAGTTACTTCCTCTTTTTCAAATCGAGAACTAAAATATTTAAGATGTTCCTTTTGTTTTTGAGACATAGATTTCTCTAAATCTTGTCTCGTTTGAAGTTTCTTTATATTTTCTTGGTCATCTCTACCAAAATTATAGTTTGTCATGTTGTTCTCCATAGATTAGGTTCATGAATTATTTTACTATCCTTCCATAAGATAACTTTATTATTTGTTCGATCATACTCACACTTCCTGAGTATTCTAGCCATACGAGCATTTAATATAGCATCTTTTTCTGTTAATCCTGCTTTTTCAAATCTAGTTACTACAGTTTTCCAAAGATCAAAGGATCGTGTTTCATTTACAGCAGCTCTTAATAATTTTTCTGCTGTTACTTTACCTACATTAGGACAACCTTTGTAGTTATCTACTGCATCCCCTGTTAAAGTTTGTGCAAAGAAATTAAAATCTGCTTCCTCTTCAGATAAAGAATAAATTTCTTTAGTTTTAAGATTCCAATGTAATCCCGGAATAGTTAAAAGATCTTTATCTTCACTGACAATTACATATTCATTATCATTTTCTGTAGTGGCAATTATTCCTATGACATCATCAGCTTCCAAGTTTGCAAATTGTCTGAATGGATACTCTTCTTTACAATATTCTAAAGCTGCTTTAAAACAAAGAGGTTTTCTTCCTCCTTTTCGATTCGCTTTGTACTCAGGATTAATATGTTTTCTAAAATTTTCTTTATCTGAAAAACAAAGAATAGTTCTATCTGCATTCATATCACTTACTAACATATCTACTTGATCATCTATGATATGTTTAACTGTATCAAGGTCAGACCATAATAACCATTGATCATTTCCCCAATCAACTTCTTCTTCTGCACTTCTACATGCTTTATAAAGTAGAATGTCTGCATCTATTACTGCTACCCTAGCTGAGTATTTCATATATCCTCTTATAATTGTGGTGGATTGTTATATGTTTCAGGATTAGTTAGATCGTATGCATAATCCTCGTAATCTTTTATCTTTACATTATTTTCCCTAATATCTATGTATGGAATGACATAAATTTTTGGAAACTTTACTACAAATAAAAAATCAAAATCGTCTTTAGTATAGGAAAAGTTTTTTCTACTACTATTTTTTCTATCTCCTTTCTCTCGTTTTAAATATATACGATCTTGTTTTTCGGATGCTTTAACTTGAATAGTAATCCATTTATTTTCTTGGTTGATTACGAAATCACATCTACTACTAGGATTACACGGCTCAAAGATATCATAATTCCATCTATGTAATAGATAACGTACAAGATCTTCTCCTGCTAATCCTATAGTTTGATTTACTTTACCTTGAGAAATCATATCAGTGTGTTTCTCCCCAATTATTTCCGATGGAGTATTCTCCTGAGAGTGGTATTCGGAGTCCAAATCCAATCCCTGTAGAGGTAATTGCCTCGACACAAACTCTACCGATTTCTTCTGCATAGTTCTCCTTTACTGTGAGTTGAACTTCATCGTGAACAAATGCTACTTGATCATAATCCTCTCCACGTTTGAAGCCTTTGTTGTTTAGTAGTGAATGCATTTCCACTACCCACTGTTTACAAATGATAGCTCCTGCTGATTGTAGGAGTGTGTTAAGAGCTGCATGTTTAGATCTAACAGGAACAAGTCTACCATCTAATCCTCTTATAGTTCCTTGTTCTACTGCTTTCTTTTGAACAGCTTCCCTTAGTGATTTCAAGGCTGGAAGTTGAGAGAGAAACTTTTTCTTTAATAAGTTTCCTTCTTTCCTACCTTTACCCACGATCTCACCGATCTTCTGATCTCCTGCACCATACAAGAAGCCGTATATGAATGTTTTCGCCTGATCCCTCGTAGATAATCCGGCAGCTTCCTGATTGACAGTATGTATATCCTCCTCCAACAGTTTCTTACCATATTCGCCATTGTCATACTTAGCAAGATAATGCGATAAGCAACGCAACTCAAGCCCAGACACATCAATCCCCAATAGTTTCTGTCCTGTATTTGGGACAAATAAAGACCTGCAATCCTTCCCAAAGGGTGCGTTGAGATTTGGAACTTGAGCAAGGTTTGGGTGCGAGTGAGATGCTCTTGAAGTCGATGCTCCCATCGTGTTGACTCTACCATGTAGTCTCCCCTCTCTTACAAGTTTTAGCCAAGCTTGATCACCTTCTGCAAGTTGACCAATGCGTTTATTTAACATTAGATATTCAGACATTAATTTAGCTTCTGGATAATCTAATTTTTTGAGAATACTCTCATCAACTTTAGGTTCACCAGTAGGTGTAAACTCTACAGGTTTCCAACCTCTTAGTTCCTTTAGTCTCTTAGCAATGTGTTGTCTTGAGTTAGGATTAAACTCTATAATTTTTACCTTAGTGTAGAGTTCATTCCTTCTAAGTCCCTCATTAATAAGCCATGATCCAAAGACATCTTTAAGTTCTTCAGATAATTCATCTCTCCTCTTAGATAGTTTGGAGTATAATTTGATAGCATTTTCTTCATCAAAAGGAAACCCAGTTTTTTCTTGCTCAAAACAAATGTCTGCAATATTATGTTCCAAACGTATGGATTTTTCAGATGGTAATTTTGCCCTTAAATTTTTCCATAAAATATCCGTGAGTTCAACATCGTTCTTACAGTAGTCTATCATCTCCTGAGAGAGTTCTTGGAAGTCCTCTGTTTCGTTCCCAAAATCTCCCTTGTAATGCTCCAGACGATATCCCCATGCTTCTAGAGAATGTGATCCCCATAAACGAGGCTCTAATCTCCTTACAGAAGCATCTTCATTTCTGATGTCAGAGTAAACTAAACGAGACAGGATAAGTGTATCAGTTACCTGATCTATAGGAACGTCTAACCCATATAATCGTTTTAAAACTACTAAGTCAAATCCTAAGACATTATGTCCTATGATGTGACTCTCTTTTAATTTTTTTACTGCAGTCTTTATCTCTGCTTCAGTAGTTGCTACTTCTACATAAGACATATGTTTGGTAGGTTCTATTTTCATTACCAAACAATGTACTTTTGTAACTGAATCTAAAAGACCATCAGTTTCTATGTCAAGTATTATGTTCTCCATATTAGAAATCCTCCTTTTCCTCCTTTTCAAATCCATAAGATTTAGCTTCATCTTTAGAAGCAGCTTCTGACATTCTTCCTGTTTTTTTGGAATAATGCAGAGTGTCAGCAACACCAGTTTCTCCTGTCCAACGATTCTTTAATATTCTAACTGTAGTTAGGTCAGGGTTCTCTTCGTCTTGCTGGTTTCTTTCACAACCAATCACAATATCTGAGAGTTGTGCAATACCATGTGATCCTCTGAGTTGGTTTAATGATGTTCTTACTCCTTCTTCATGACCTTTATCTCCTGAAGGTCTTCGGAGATGTGAGACTATAATTAATGAACATTGGACTTCCTCAACTAAACTTCTCAGCTTAGTCATAACAAAGTCTAACATCCTACGCTCATCACCGCCTTCCAAACCAGATAATATAATGGTGATATGATCAAGGATAATGTGAGTACATCCCATTCCCTTAACGAGGTATCGTATTTTGTTAAAAAGATTGGAGATTTCCATACTCCCCCAATGATCATACATAAACAAATTACCAGTTCCCAATACGTTATCAAATCCATCTTTCAACTCCTTCTTGGTGTAATCTACGTTCTGTAAATGAATTGGCTTATTCAAGTACAGTCCTATAAATCCAAGTGCAGTTCTCTTTGTGTTCTCTTCTAGAGCTAGATAACCTACCTTCTGGTTACGGAGAATTAATGAGTAAGCTATTTCTCTACATACCTGACTCTTACCTATCCCTGATCCTGCGGTAATTGTTACTATTTCACCTTTACGGATTCCCTGAGTCATATTATTCAGCCCATTGAAGGGATAAGGCATAGACTCTGCTTCCTTAGTAGTTGATACTAATTCCCAAGTATCTTTTCCATCTATGATCCCATCAGGTCTATAGGATTTTGCTCCCCATATAGCACTTATTATGTCTGCTCCTTTTCCTGCTTGAATCATCTCATTCGGATCATTAAGCGGAAGAGTTGCAACTTTAACTTTTCCTGGACTAAACAACTGGACACATTCATCCACAGCTTTTTGTCCTGCTTCATCCTGATCGAACATTAGAATAACTGATTCAAAATTTTCCAAGTATTCTAAGTCATTCTGGATTGCTTTCTTAGCTCCTGCTGCTCCAGTTGCTATAGATACAACGGGCCATTTATTACCTTGTGCCTGAGAAACTGACATTGCATCTAGTTCTCCTTCACAAATCGTAATCATCTTCCCTTTTTCCCAAAGATGCTTTCCGTATAGTCCAGCTTCCTTAGTGTTTCCAAGAAATAAGAAATCCTTGTTAGGAAATCTGAGTTTCTGAGCAATTACATGTCCGTCTTTTTTGTAATTTGCAATCTGAACTTTCTTACCTTTGAAAGTTCCTGTTTCATATCCCCACTTATCCACAGTGGCTTGATTGATACCACGTTTTTTAAGCGGAGTTCGTTCTCCTTTTATTAAATCCATTGAATAATTCTCCTCTTGTTTAGTGTTATCTTCACCTTCTCCTTTCTGTCTATATCCACATCCAGGAGAAAAACACCAACCATGCCCATCATCGTAGATTGCTAGGTTATCTGCTGAACCACATCTAGGACATGGAGCATGGGAGATGCAAGTAGATTCTTGTTCTCCCATAATCCTCCTTATTTTTCATGAATCCAAGAGTTAGGAACTATTGATTCGGCATATAGAAAATCATACTTCTCACACCACTCTTTACAAGTGAACCTTCCTCCTTGAACTTTTTTACTTAGTTTTTGAAATACAAATCTAATATCTAGTTCGGGATGTTGTTGCTTTATAAGTCTATGTTTTCTCTGATCTTCAGATTTAAACCATCCCTTGACTTCTATTAAGATACCATTCGGAAGCAGAAAGTCTGGAGTATATCGTTTAGGAACTCCATACTCTATTTTATGAGGTTCAAAGATATACTTGACTCTCTGCTTTTCCAGTTGATCTGCAACCAGACCTTCTAAATCAGACCTATAACGATTAAAAGTCTTCATCATCAGAGGTAGATTCATCTTCACTGGTTACAAAAGGATTCTCAGAAGGTTCTTCGGATATAAATCCTTCTTCCTTAGAAAATCCTGATGTGTCAGAACCTTCGTATTCAACAAGTTCAATAACCTGAACTGCATTGAAGTACATAGTAACTCCTGACTTCCCATTTACAGTATATGGAATTGGGCTGTAAGATACTTTAACTGTTGATCCCCAACCAATATCCACATTACAGGGCTTCATCTGAGAATCAACTACCATGATCTTAACATCACGAGATTCTCCATTCTTCCCTTTGATACTGGCTTTCTGCTTGAACTTGAAGATGATATCATCTCCATCTTCCTTGTAGGGAATAAACTCAGATGCTTTTTTGCCTGAAGATTTAACTTCATCAGCAATCCAACCATCAATCTGAGCCATCCATTCCTTTGCTTGCTTTGACTTAGAAGGAAGCAAAAGATTAATCTGATACACATCATACTCAGGATGAGGTCTTTTAACATTTACCCATTTACATTTGGCTTTGGGTGAAACCATTTTAGCTGTTGCCATATTGTTCTCCTTATTATATATTATATATTATACAGTATATTGATACGACTTAAATTGATTTATTATCTCCTTTTGAATAGGATCTAATCCATCATCTTCATCTTCTTCTATATCCTCCTTCTTTAAAAATAGGTTAATAAGATATTCTGGATCTATTCCAGAATTATTAAGTTCAATATAGATATCTACAGGTAATGGTTCTCCTGATTTTAATATCTCTATTGCCTGATATTCTATGTCTTTCATATTTACCTTTATATCTAGAGTGTCCAAAAAGAAATTAACAGAAAAAATAAGGTGATCTTAATACCTCATGAATATTAAGATTTCCCATCTTAGGAGGTTCAGGAACTTCATCCAGAACTTCCAAAGCTGCTTTATAGAAATCATCCAAGACATCATTGTTTTTATAAATGTCTACAAATGCTTCTCGTAAAAGCTTTGCCATCTTGGGAGTATTATGAGCATGAGTTCCATAACTGTCATGGATCATAGCATAACTATTTATCTCCTCCTTATTACATAGATGCACAGTAAGAGTTAGTGCTGAGGCATCCAGAGAATGTACAAAGTTAGGTGCTGATCCATTTACTGACCTGAGTACATCTATCTTTTTACCATCCTCTTCATAAATTACAGGCTTCAGGAGTTTACCATCAATGGTAGTTTCTATTCTTCTCCATTTAAAAGCCTTGTAATGCTGGTAGATGTAGAGTCCAGTAGGAGTTTTCCAAATTACAGGATAACCTCTTTTGGAAAGCTCAGAACTTACATCTCTTATCCAGGACATAGCTTCTCTTGCAGAAACTACAACTTCTCCTATGGCATCCCAGACTAAAGTAGTGATCCAGTTTATGTACTTGGATAGAGATTCATTCTCAGGAATTTTGAATTCTTCTCCTTTCCTGAGTTGATCTTCTACATATTCTTCAACATAAACCATTGCACTGAACCTAGTTCCACCATAAGGAACAACCATTACTGGTCTTTTTGTCATCTTTCGATTAATCAGACCAGATTCAAGCCACTTCTTAGCCATTGGATCATCCAAAGCAGCTAGTCTTTTGGTTTCCCTGAGAACTACATCTGCTACCTCCTGATAAATGTCCTGTGGAACATCTTCTTTTGTTAAGTTTGTCGCTTTACCTCCAACAGGACATCTCAACATAGCTGAATAATGCTGTAAACCATTGTTAGAGCCATCTAAAGCTATCGGGAGATAGCTGAGTACCCCTAAGCCTTTTCTTTTCAATACAGCCCATTCTGAGCAAAAAGCAAAGAATAACCAAGCATCATCAAATTGTGTCCACCAATCATAGTCCAAACCATGATCCGCAGATTTGATAATATGTTCCTCATTATCCAAGACCCATTGGATTCTTTCTGAGAAACTTACTTTATCTACTCCTGCACAGTTTGCACCATGAATAGCAAGCCAATCTTTTTGTTCCTGATTCTCGATTGGTAGACCTTCTCCGAATGTCAGGAGAGCTTTGGCATATTCTGTACCTTGAGGAGTCAGGAAAGAAGATACAGTATACTTTCTTCCTCTGAAGTCTGCTTGGTACGGAAAATAAATCTGCTCAAAGTCCTTGAATTTATTAGCTAAGTTCAGAGTTCTCATGAATTGAAGAAGTTGAGATTTCCTTCGGATATTTTCCTCATATATTTGGGTAGCTTTTACTTTCCAAGCCTTAAATTTTAGCTTGGTTTCTTCATCCATATCTTTTTTCTTGAGTTCTTTAGGGATTTCTCTTGCTGGAAGATCAAGCTCATTACGATCAGGCATTGAGCCTATAATTCTTCCCTGATCCCATGCTTCCTGCATTACCTCTAGAACTCTTGAGTTTACCTTCCACTTGGTTGATTGAAGTGAGTTCACACATTCAAATTCCATATCCATGTTGTGAAATGGCACATCATTTTTAACATTCTTATAAGTTTCCTTAATGAATGGTAATCTGTGACTTAAATAACCTCCATTGTTAGGGTTAGTCCAATTCTTAGGAGTTGTAACCATTGGTAGATATGCAGGAGACATTAATTCCCCTTGATTAATTATATCTTGAATCATATCTAAGGTTTCCTGAGTTGGAACGATAGTGTAGGAAGAATACTTTTTCCCTCTGGTTCTTGTTGAACCTATTTTAATTAATCCTGTAGACCTAATAATTAGATCAATCATTAATTGTCCTACCTTAGTACGTTCTACCTGAGTCCAAACTGGTACTTCTTCTCCCATCCTGAAGGATGCTGTGCGAATTAATCCGTATCTTCTGTAATGTCTGGAAGCAGATATTTTTCCTATCTTTTTCACTAACATTTGGAAGTAATCCTTATCTTTATCCTCCCACATATTAAATCTTACCTGATCAGATAATGCCTGTCCTATCTGATGAGATAGATTTATAAGTTTTTGGGAATGTGATATTCCATCCATTAAGGCTCTTAAACTGATAAAAGCTGCCACATCGTTATCTAACATGGCAAGGAAAGGACTTACTGATTTCATCCTTCCAGGTTTTCCAACTTCCTCAGTTATATGATTGTGAATAGCTTTACTGAGAGTTGCTACTGTTTTCTTCATCAGTAAAATACCATGAAGAGTAATAGATTCTGAACCTTTACGTTTAGCATCTCTTACTTGCTTCTGGAATTTCTCAACTCCAGTGTAGACCATCTCTTCCTCTAAGCCTTTCTGAATTTCAAATATGTTCTCTGATTTCATATACTCCTCCTTTAGGGTTGATAATTTTCTACATGTAATCTTTCTCCTATGGCTTTGATAAGTGGTACAGTCACACTATTTCCAGCCATTTTAAAAAGTTGACTATCTGAGATTCCCAACTCTCTTCCCTTGTGATACAGACTGTCAGGTGCTCCCTGAAGTCTAAAGAATTCCAAAGGTGTAAGTCTCCGTAGTACCTTTCCATCAAATATAGATTGTTCTATATTTTTTCTGGTTGTCAGAGTTCCTACGATTGGGTCTTTCTTAGGAACTATTTCCTTAGCTCGTCTTGGAGAAAAATCTTCTCCAGTTTTTAGCTTCTTCTGATCTAACTTCAGTCAGTACAAAGGGTTGTCTGTTTCCTCCAGAACAGGAGTTAATGGTAGGAGAAATACCTTTGTCTGAATAAACTCTGTCATTAGAATGTTTAGGTTTATTCAACTGTAGAATTGTCATTCCAGAGTGGTTTCCTCCTGTATGTGCTCCTCCGCTTATTGTTCTAGCAACTGCGGTTTTTGCTGACTCCGACTTGCAAGTGTGCGAGTTAGCTTCTCCCACGAGAGGAAATACTTTGGGTCTGGGTTTGTTTCTAAGATATCCGATAAGGAACACTCTTTCCCTGTTTTGTGGAACTCCGAAATTCTTGCTGTTACAAGTTTGCCACTCTGCATCGTACCCCAATTCTGAAAGCCTGTGGAGCATGGTACTAAAGATTTCTCCTTTCCATTTGCCAGACGATAGAACTCCTTTGACTTGTTCAAGAAAAAGAATGCGAGGTTTTTTAAATTGTATGATTTTGCAAAAGTGTATAAATAAGTCACCGCCACATTTTTCTTGATCGAAGGGATTTTCTGTCCTTTTTCCAGCGATACTGAACGCAGGACAGGGTAAACCTGCACAGGCAATGTCGAATTCTGGCAAGATACTAGGGTCTTCTGCAATTTTTCTGATGTCTCCATAATTTCCTCCTTTTGAGTTGTTGTATTCTTCATTTAATAAGTTACTCCATTTGTCTACTTCAGCATGACCTACTTGTTCATGCCCTGCTTGTCTCATGCCTAATCCAAACAGGTCTACGCCACTTGCGAATGAAAAGAATTTCATTTTATCCTCCGTTTATATGGTTACACGTTCATATTCTTCTAGGTGACATTTACACTTACACATAAACCTTAATCTGTAATAAAGTGCATCATTTTCTTTTTCTAATCTTCTATTATTTTTTTCTGCTTCATGTTTTTCTGTTCCCAAATCTAAACATGACATCATCCATGCTTTTGTTTCTTCATTTTTTTCTTCACGAATAAGTTCTCTTAAATATCCTTCCGTAATTCTTGTTTTTTCCATCTTGTTCTCCGTTATGAGGTTTGGTGAGGAAGGTGAGATTTGCACTCACTAAGTCATACGACCTCTGATTTACAGTCAGATTCCTTTTCTAGATTGGATACTTCCCCTCTGAGATATTTTTCTGCATCTTTAGCATTTACCATTTTTATCATGATTTCTCCACCTCCCCAACAATACATCAGGACAAATAGTATACCAACAAATATTCCTGTCAGTACACCAAATCCAAATATTGTGAAGAAGTGGAAAATATCAGGTAGCATTATAAACCATCTACTGTCCATTATTTTCTCCGTCTATAAGATCAAGTTCGTCATCTCTTTCAAGACAACTTTCACATTTCCAAGTGCGATCTTCTGAGAAATAGATGAAACTAGGAGCTTCATCTGAATCTACAAGCTGATCACAATAGTCACAATAAAATACACTCACGTTATCCTCCGTTTTTCGGTTGTATTTAGTTTTTACTTTGTGAATCCTAGTTCCTCTATTTAGAATACCTTTACCCATTTCTACCTAACGTATACATCGAAATGAGTAGCTTCAGACTTAATTGTGTGATCTGGATGGTGCTTCCTAGTACCTCTCCAACGCACACGCAAAGGTCTATTCTTGTAGATGATCTTTGCAAATGCCTTTGCAGTTTCCAAGTTCTCTTGGGAAAATGGAATCCTACGCAAAGATGATCTGAGGTATTTAGAGTCTGCAAAGTAATTTACAAGCTCTTCTTGTACTTCTATTGCTTTTCCTTCTACCATGAATTTAACTTTCATATTGTTCTCCTTAAAATAGATTAATTAAAAATACATTCCATTGCGTAAAGAATGAAATGTAACTGTACAACATTAAGGTGACCATCACCCTAATTCCTAGTGTTCTCATGATAACCTCCATTAGTAGGTTATCCACTCAAACCCATGAGGTTCTCCCCAATGGGCTACTGTTACCCATGTAAAAACAATTAACATGAGATGCTTCCAAATTAAATACTCTACCATTTTGACTCCTCTGGTAAAAATCCTTTAAGCAAAGGTATAGCTTTATTACTATCTAATTTTATAAGTTTAGAAAATAATTCATGAGTAGCTGAAACATCTCTATTTTCTACATCATCAATAATTTGATCTATTACTTTATCAATTAATTCTTCTACCATACTCCTCCGTTCTCTTCTGCGTACATTCGCATCTGTTTTCTGTCTTTCTCTTCTCCTCTACTTCCTCTAAGATCAATAACTACATTT
>VTLG01013763.1_pt1 | contig 11302 bp, 14 predicted proteins | sample 4694571 | NCBI WGS metagenome assembly VTLG01 (sample SAMN12604809, study PRJNA352737) | marine metagenome | biome: ENVO:00000447; feature: ENVO:00000209|ENVO:00000569|ENVO:01000036; material: ENVO:00002151; isolation source: viral sequences binned using virsorter ... | reverse complement strand
TTTCACCACACGATTATTGTAACGATGGTTATATGTTTCCAGATCATCATAGAAAGTTTGGTGTTAATAAAAATGCAGGAATGACCTTTTCTGTATCTCCCAAGTTGTCTAATAGTGGTGAATTGTGGGAAGAAGCGATTAGACCAGAGGCATTAGCATCATATAATGCCTGGCCTCATTCTTATTTGTATCTTAAATTTGTAGTAAGGGATGAGGATGATATGTCGGAAGTTGAAGAAGCAGTTAGAATGTACGATCATGCTCGGGTCAGTATTGATGCAGTTTATCTGATGCCTGAAACAGGAACTACACCATTATTGACACCATCTGATACAGAACAAGCAGTAGCAGAGTTGGCATTGAAATACGGATATAAGTATAGTCCAAGATTACAGATAAATCTATTTGGAAATGAATGGGGGACTTGATGGCTAGTGATAGTAATATAAGAGGGAAGGGTGGGTTGAGAGGTATACCGGAAAAAGATCCTGTTAATGATAAATCTATTATGGTTAATGACGGTAAAGGTAGTCGAGAAGGTCATACTAGGATAGATAGAGATACCCTTAACGGATTAGATAAAGCAGCATTTGAATTGAAAATAGGCAGATCAGAGTTAATTAGGAAAGTGTGTCGTTCTTTTTGTATGTATTTTACAGAATCCAAGATGCTAGGCGGTAATCCATTTTTCAATACACCTAAAACGTATGAGGAGTGGTTACATGAAAGAACACAGGTGAGAGAATTATTAAATGATATTACTAATCTGAATAAAGAAATGCAAGCAAATAGTCAATCTACAGAAGTTAAAGTGATGTCAAAACAAATAGTTGCTTTGGCAAATATGATGAATCTTACGCATAAAACGGTTTTATGACAGATAATTATAATTATTTTTATGACCAGTATTATAATGATATTGGAAATTTAAAAGAACAATTTGAAAAGATACCAAATCCACATATTGTTGCAATTTATCGTGGTGGATTACCAATTGGGGTACATTTGAGTAATGTTTTAAATTGTCCATTGAGTATTGTTAAGTATCAATCAAGAGATGGTGAAGATAAGAAAGCAGAGTGGTTGTTAAATTTGACAGGTGATAAGAAATTACATCCAAAGTTTTTTCCAGAACTTATTGTCGTAGATGATATATATGATACAGGTGACACATTTAGAGCGGTTTTAAATCTTCCTGAGTTTCATAATAATCCAAATTATAGGTCTGTTGCATTGTTTGGTAATCCCAATGATGATAAAGTTAATTATTTACATGAACAGGTATATCGGTGGATTGTGTTTCCGTGGGAACGTGTTAAAGGAGGTATGTGATGGCATATTATCGAAGTATAAAGACATATGGTAATGAGAGAGGATTGAGTTGTGCATTTCGTCAATGGAGAGCTGATAGTCATTGTAATTTAATTCATGGTTATAGTTTAGGGTTTCGTATTACGTTTGAAGCTGCAGAACTTGATGAACGAAATTGGGTTTATGATTTTGGTGATTGTAAATGGATTAAGAAATATCTTGATGAAGTGTTTGACCATACATTGGCAATAGCAGAAGATGATCCTGAGTTAAAAGTATTTAAAGGATTAGAAAAATTTGATTTAGCTAATGTGGTTGTGATGAAGGGTGTTGGTTGTGAGAAGTTTGCAGAGCATGTATATGATTATATATCATCAAAAGTGTATAATGATACAAAAGGTCGTGTATCAGTTTATAGTGTAGAAGTGTTTGAACATGGTGCTAATAGTGCGATTTGTATAAATCCTTACGGGAGTGCAGTATGATGGATACGAAGTTTAGTGATGAATTACGGAAAAGAATGACGACAATAAAACATAAACATTTTGCAAATGATACTATTTATGCATATCTTGATCCTGGTGATGTGAAACTTATTGAATGTGAAGTTGCAGAAGCTTTCCAGGATGTATTAAAGGCGTTGGTTATTAATACTGATGATGACCACAATTCAAAAGATACAGCACATAGAGTTGCAAAGATGTTTGTCCATGAGATTTTTCGAGGAAGATATTATCCTCCACCTGATGTAACGGCATTTCCAAATGTTAAAAAATACGATCAATTATATATAACAGGACCGATTAGTATTGATTCAACTTGTGCACATCATTTTCAACCAATTAATGGTAAATGTTATGTTGGTATATTTCCCGGGGATAAAGTAATTGGTCTATCTAAGTTTAATCGTGTAGTTGATTGGATTGCATCAAGACCACAGATACAAGAAGAAATGACTGAGCAGATAGCAGATATGATTGAAAAGGAAACAGAAGCACAAGGGGTGGCTGTTGTTATCAAGGCAGAACATTTTTGTATGACTGCTCGTGGTGTCAAAGAACATGAAAGTGAGATGTTAACATCTGTTTTGCGGGGTATATTAAGAGATGATGATTCTTTAAGGATGGAATTGTTTTCTTTGTTAAATAATATGAAAGGAATGAAATAATATATGAAAGATGCAATTTATATACCAGCTTATAGTGATGGTTTGATGACTTTCTTTGAAAATGATGATAAACATATTAGAGAAGTTTATCAGCCTGATTATGATAAAAAGAAATCGTTTAGAATTTATAACGAAGATTTTGATTCATATTATAGTCGTAAAGACTTTGAAGCAGCAAATTATATGTTGGTGTCTGCTGGTGTTCAATATAAACGTGATGATTTAAGAAATAAAATTAATGCAGATAAAGCAACAGTTTTTATTGATAGTGGTGGATATCAATTAGCCCAACAAACAGTAAATCATAAATTTTATACTGATAAAATTGCATTAGAATGGAGTGAAAAGAACGGTGATATATTTCCAATATTAGATAGACCAACATTCTCTCTTGGTATGATGAGAGATGGGAAACCTGTATCACCTTATAAAGATTATCAAGAATGTTTAGACTTATCTGTTAATTCTGCTAAGTATTATTACGAAAATAGAACTAACAGTAAAGTAGCTATTTTAAATGTTCTTCAGGGTCGCAAGATTAGTGAAATGCAAAATTGGTATAAGTACATTTCTAAATATAAATTTGAAGGTTGGGGATTAGGTGGAACAAGAGGTAATCTAGGTCGTATTGTTCCTGCTATGTTAGTTTTGATGGAAAAGGGTGAGTTTGCCAGAGAAGAATGTAAATGGTTTCATGTGTTTGGTGTAACCTCTAATGAAAGTATGGTATATTTTCAGTATCTTCAAATGTTGTTGAACAAATGTGGTATAGATGTTCAAATTACTTATGACTCAACAGCATGGAATAGAGGAACTGTATACGGTAATTATATGTTACGACCTAAGTATATTGTCGGGAGTGGTATGGAGGCTATGAGTTGGTCGAGTAGTTTTGATTATAAAAAAATGGCCAAAGATTTTAAACTTCCGTGTACTTGTCCTGTATGTTCTGATGTTAAAGACGTTAATGGTTTTTTTAATTATTATGAAATGAAAGAAAATAAAGAAACTAAAAAAATAGAAGAAACGATTGTATTTAAGAAATTTAATACTACAATGGGCTTTCATAATTTATATCTTCAATTAGAGTATCTTGAGAATGTTCAGCGTATATTGAGTTGTGGTATGCCAGAAGTGTACCAGGAGTTTTTTCCTAAAAAGATATCAGATAATCTTTATTTCTTGGATAGAGTATTTGAGAATCCTAAAAAAGATTGGATTGGAGAGTTAAATGTAAGGTTTTTAGATAAGCATATTAAAAATGAGATGAAATCTAACATTAAAAATAATGAAAGTGGTGTCGGTGTTCTTGCGGGGATATGACATAGATGTTATAAATATATGATGTAAGGGGGATTACAATGTCAGATACGTTCGGAGAAAAGCCAGAAAAGGATGACCAAGATAGATTGATTATTAAGTTAGAGAAGGATGATAGTGCCTTAATAGTACATTCTAACGGTGGAATAGAATTAATTAGTACAGAATTAAATCCAGATAATGATAGTGATTATCTTGGTGATATTGAAGATTTAAATAAAACCTTTTCTCTTGTTTTAGCATTAGCTGCTTCTCTTGAAAATGAAGATTTATATAATCGTATTTTTCATAATTTAAATCAAATCCTAATGAAAAAATGGGAAAGACTTGATGATAAAACAAAAGAAAATATAAAAGATATAAGGGATAAGAAAAAAGGTAAACGTAATCCTTTTTATGAAAATACTGGTGATCCAGAGAACTTTATTAGAATGCATAGAGCTCAGTTTCAAGATCAACAAATGCAACCGCCTCCAGAAAGACCTAAGAGAAAAAGACCTTCTTTGAATTATTTGAAAGATGTACCATGGAATCCTTATGATGAAACATTGAAAGCAAATAGGGTTGATGGTAGACATTCTCCTTTTAGGGGAGATTATAAATTAGACGATCCACCAACAGAGGAAGATTAATGAACCCATTTGAGTATGCGAATGATTTGATGGTAAAAGAAGGTTATGATGTAGACATTGAAGAACGAAAAGATTACAAAGAATTTCTTATTAATCGTTCAATATCTTATCAACCAGATTTAATTCATATCATTAATGAGATAAATAGATATCCGGATATTGATAAGAAATTACATTATGATTTTCTTCATAGTATTATACCTAAGAAAAAACGATCAAGGCAGTTTTGGGTGAAAGGGAAGAAATTAGAGAACATAGAGTTGGTTAAAGAATTTTTTAAGTATAGTAATTCTAAAGCTGAAACAGCATTATCAGTTCTTTGTGATGGTGATATAGAATATATTAAAAGCAAGATGAATAAGGGTGGTCTGTCCTAATATTATAAATATATATGATGATTTTATAACTTAATTGAAGTGAAAAGGAGAAGGACAATGACGGATATTATTAAATGGTCTATCGAAGATATGATTGAAGTGAGGTTGAAAGAAGATGATGATTTTCTCAAAGTCAAAGAAACACTCACACGAATTGGAATAGCGTCTCGCAGAGAAAAGAAGTTATATCAATCTTGCCATATATTACACAAACAAGGTAAATACTATATAGTTCATTTTAAAGAGTTATTTGCTCTTGATGGTAAACCGACTAATCTTTCTGAAAACGATATTGAACGAAGAAATACAGTAGTCAATCTTTTGAACGAATGGGATTTGGTTGAGATTATTGATCCTGATAAAGCACAACCAACAGTTTCAATTCGACAAATGAAAATTTTACCATTTAGTGAAAAATCAGAATGGGATTTACAAGCAAAATATAGTATAGGTAATGTTGGCATAAAATCAACCAGTTCAGTAGAAGCTAAAGGAGCCACAGAAATAGATGAAAAAATATTTGAATAAAATTTTTCTAGTACTGTTTGGTGTATTTGTACTTGTTGGATGTGAAGGTATGGGTTTATATGTTATTAGTACAGCGGGAACTGCATCTGGTACATATATTACAAAAAAATATTTGCTTGATAAAGATATAGGACAAATATTTCAATTGAAAGATGGCAGATGGATTACTAATAAAGGCATTATTTTAAAAAGTGATGACCCGAGGATATTACAATTAGAAAAGTGAAAGGAAACTCTTGTGAATGTAAAAATAGTGAAATTACTAAGTGGTGACGAATTAATTGGTGAATGGGATCAAGAAAATAGTTTAATTCTAAATCCGGTAGTAATGATTCCCGTGAATAGTGAAAAGATAGCTTTTCAGGCCTGGATGCCATATGTTGAGGATACAAAATTTCAACTAAAAGAAGAACAAATTGTAATTGTAGCAACTCCTAGTAAAACTATTGGTAATGAGTATAGTAGAGCATTTGGGAGTGGTATTTTAGTCCCCTAAGTTTTCCTTGTTTTTTTGAACTCTTTTTGTTATAATATATTATGAAATTTTATACTTATGTAGCCAAGATTGGCAATAGAATTTATACTCGCGAAATAGATGATAAGGGTGAGCGTTACTCTGGTTATACTAATTTCAAACCAACCTTATATCTTCCAGCTCCGGAAGACAAAGCAGATTACCGTAGTTTAAATCATAAACCATTAGGGTCACATACTTTCGGTTCTATTAAGGACTGTCAGGAGTTTATTGATTCGTATGATGGGACTGTTAATTATTCTATTCTTGGTAGTCGTAATTATGTTTCACAATATATAACGGAAACATATGCTAATCTCAAGTGGGATTCTAAAAAACTCAGAATTTATAATATTGATATTGAAACATCAATAGATAATGGATTCCCGGATATTCGTATAGCTAATTCTGCTATAACTTCAATTACTGTTTATAACAATTTAAATAATAGATATTATGTATTCGGTACTGGTGATTATATTGCTGAAAGTGGATCAGATAAAAAGATAAGTTATTTTAAATCTGATAATGAATATGAAATGATGAAATTGTTTTTAGGTTGGTGGAAAGATGATATTCCAGATATTATTACAGGATGGAATTGTAAGTTTTTTGATATTCCTTATATTATTAATAGATTGAGTAGTTTTAGTCTTGAACCTAAGTTGTTATCACCTATTAAGAATCTATACGAAAAAAATATAAAGATAGCAGGACACGAAAATCAAACATATCAAATTACTGGTGTTTCAATTTTAGATTACCTTGATTTATATAAAAAATATACATACAAGATTAGAGAATCATATCGTTTAGATTATATAGGTAAAGTTGAATTAGACCTAAGAAAAGATCAAGATGAAGTACCAGGTTATGAATTATATAAAACTGATTATCAGAGTTTTATTAATTATAATATAAGAGATGTTGAGATTGTTAAGAAACTTGATGATAAAATGAAGTTGATGGATTTGGTAATTACAATGGCTTATGATTCAGGTATTAATTTTGAAGATGTGTTTTCACCAGTTAAGACTTGGGAGAGTGTTATCTATAGATTTCTTAAAGATAAAAAAATAGCTACTCCTGTAAAGGCTGAAGAAAGTGAACCAAGAACTATTGAAGGTGGTTATGTTAAAGATCCTCATGTCGGAATGCATAATTGGGTTGTAAGTTTTGATCTTAATTCTCTATATCCACATTTGATTCAACAGTATAATATAAGTCCAGAAACCTTATATTCTGGAGTTGTTTGTGCAGATTCAGTAAATATTGGTGTTGAGGGATTATTGGAACAAAAACTTGATACTGATTATCTTAAACAAAAAGATTTGACACTTACTCCTAACGGTAAACATTTTACGACTAAATTTCAAGGGTTTCTTCCTCAGTTGATGAGTAAGATGTATAATGATAGAGTAGTTTATAAAAAGAAAATGTTGGAGGAACAAAAAAAATTAGAAAGTGGAAATACAAGTCAAGAAGTGGTTAATAATATATCTACTTTTAATAATATTCAAATGTCAAAGAAAATATTATTGAATAGTGCCTATGGTGCTTGTGCAAATAAATATTTTCTTTATTATTCACCAGATTTGGCTGAAGCTATTACAATGTCGGGTCAGTTATCAATTCGATGGATAGAAAGATATATAAATAAATATATCAATAAATTGCTAACAACGGAGGACCTTGAATATGTTATCGCGGTGGATACCGACAGCGTTTATATCAAATTTGATAAATTGGTTAATACTGTCTTACCGGAGGGAACGGAGATTAGAAAATCTGTCGCCTTCTTGGACAAGATTTGTGAAGATAAAATTAAACCATATATTGATCGCTGTTATAAGGATCTTAATACATATGTAAATGGTTATGAACAAAAAATGTTCATGGAACGAGAGGTAATTGCTAACAAAGGTATCTGGACTGCAAAGAAACGATACATACTTAATGTTTATGATAATGAAGGTGTAAAATATAAAGAGCCCAAGTTAAAAATTATGGGTATTGAAAGTGTCAGGAGTTCTACGCCTGAATGGTGTCGGGATAATTTACAATCATTAATTAAAACGATTATTACTACAGATGAAAAAACAGTAATAGATTGTATTGATGATTATCGTAGTGTGTTTAAAAAATTAAGTTTTACTAATATAGCTTTCCCAAGATCCGTTCGTGGTCTAGATAAGTATAAATCTTCAAAAGATATTTATGTTAAAGCAACACCTATTCATGTGAGAGGTGTTTTATTGTATAATCATTTATTAAAAGAGTATAATCTTACAAATAAATATGAATTAATTCGTGATGGTGATAAGATTAAATTTGCCTATCTGAAAGAACCTAATAATATTGGTGAAAATGTTATTGCTATTTCTTCTGTCTTACCACAAGAATTTAAATTAGAAAAATATATAGATTATGATACACAATTTGATAAGTCATTTCTTCAACCCGTAAAAAATATATTAAATGCGATTGGTTGGAAACATGAAAATGTTGGTAGTCTTGAATCATTTTTTTGAGGAGAATGTATGTGGATATATAAGTGTGATGTAGGGGAATATACCGAAGATAGTGTTTTGAAGTTATTCATTACAATTATTTCCCATCGGTTTTCTCATTTTTTAAAAGGTGAAGGATTTAATGATTAATAAGGAGGGATGATTATGGCAGTGAAGGATTTTATTAAACAACTAATAAAGGAGTCTGATAATGATATGGCGTCGATTGTATCCTCTGGTATTATTGGGGATTGTTCTAATTTTTTATCTACTGGATCGTATTCTTTAAATGCATTATTGTCTGGATCAATGTATGGTGGTGTTCCATCTAACAAGATATCTTGTTTTGCGGGATCAGAAGCTGTAGGTAAAACTTTTATTACTCTCAGTATTGCAAATAATTTTCTTAGAGAAGATAAAGACAATATTGTAATTTATTTTGAATCTGAAGGTGCATTGACATCTGATATGATTAAAGAGAGAGGATTAGATACAAATCGTATTGGGTTATTTCCTGTAGCTACTGTAGAGGAGTTTAGGACACAATGCGTTAAAATTATTGAAAATAGTAAACGTAGTACAGGTAAATTAATGATATTTCTTGATTCACTTGGTAATCTTTCTACATTAAAAGAAATGGGTGATGTTGCAAGTGGTTCTGATAAAAGAGATATGACACGAGCTCCAATGATTCGTGGAACATTCAGAACTCTGGCATTGATGTTATCAAAACATAATATTCCGTTAATAATAACTAATCATACATATGATGCGATTGGTAGTATGTTCCCGAAGAAAGAGATTTCTGGTGGTGGAGGAATTAAGTATGCTGCATCAACTATTGTTACGTTAGGAAAACGAAAACATAAAGATGGAACTGATGTTGTTGGTAATATTATTAAAGCAAAATTAGTTAAAGGTAGAATGACTAAAGAAGAATCAGTTGTTGAAATGATGTTGGATTATGATAAGGGTCTTGATAAGTATTATGGGTTAGTACCTATTGCAGAGAAATATGGTATTTTTAAGAAAGTGTCAACTAGGTATGAAACACCAGTCGGGAAGGCGTTCGAGAAAACGATTGTAAATGATCCTGAAAAATATTTTACTGAAGATGTTATGAAACAACTTGAGAAAGCTGTATTTAAGGAGTTTAATTATGGTAGTAAAGCAGAACAACAAGAAAACCTTTAATGCATGGATAACATATCAAGCATTATATGCACATTTTACTAAAAGTCGAAAAGGAGGATATGATTATTTTAAGTATAATGGAAAGTTAAATATGACTGAATCTTCTATGGAAAAACAATTCACTAAATTAGCTGGTAAAGGTGGGGGATGGTCAGTACATAGAGCAATGTTTAAGAAACTTGGTACAACATTTGAAAATAAAGAGGATTTGTTATTTTTTTATTTATCGCAATTTACTAATGATATAACATATCCAGATAGATTTGATAGTGATTTATATGAAGAATATAAAGAACGAATGAATAATTTCCATTTTTACTTAAAACGTGATACAGAGGAAATTATGAAGTATATGGGTGAGTATGATAAAACATTTGATGAGTTGTTTCAGGCAAAGGGAATTAATCATCCTTCTATAATAAAACTTGTTTTATCTAAAACGATAACATTGGAAACATTTACTACACTTGATATTATGTTAGATTTTCTCACACCTCTAGAGAAAAAATTGATTGATCCAGCTTCTAAAGATTTGATTAAACTAGTAAGAAATTATAAACCATTTTTGTCAATTAGTGTTAGTGAAGAAAAGAAAATAATAATGGACGTTTTGAATAAAGGATAATATGAGAACAGAACAATTGATATTGGAGAATTTGTTGTATAATGGTGATTATTCAAGCGTTATAGGTATTTTTTTAAAACCAGAATATTTTAAAGATGCCAATGAGAAGATTATTTTTATGGAAATACAGAAACATATTTCCGAGTATAATAAACCACCTACTGTTGAATCATTATTAGTAAAGTTAACAAATAGAAATGACTTAAACGAAACAACTTTAAAGGGGTGTGAAGAACTTTTAGGTACATATAAAAAGAAAACAGATGATGAAGAATGGTTAATAAAAGAATCAGAGAAGTGGGCAAAAGATCAAGCCGTATATAATGGTATTGTTGAAAGTATTTCTATTCTTGAAGGTAAAGATAAAAAAACTTCTAAAGATGCAATACCAGAAATTCTTACACAAGCATTAGCTGTTTCATTAGATCAAAGTGTAGGACATAATTATATGGAGAATGGTGATGATCGTTGGGAATTTTATCATAGGAAAGAATCGAAAATTCCATTTGATATGGTAATGTTGGATAAGATTACAGGTGGTGGTATAACACCAAAAACTTTGACAGTATTTCTTGGTGGAACTGGTGTTGGTAAAACATTAGTTAAGACTCATTTGGCTAGTCAGTATATGAAACAGGGTTTAAATGTTTTATATATAACTATGGAAATGGCGGAAGAAAGAATAGCAGAAAGAATTGATGCCAATTTAATGAATATTGATCTTGACCAATTACATATAATTCCGAAAGACAGTTTTCAAAAGAAGTTAAATAAATTAAATGTTGGACGATTAATCATTAAAGAGTATCCAACAGCAGGAGCTCATGTTGGTAATTTTCGTGCGTTAATTCGGGAACTTAAAATCAAATCAGATTTTACACCTCAAATAATTATATTAGATTATTTAAATATTTGTGCGTCTAGTAGAGTTAAGTGGGCAGCAAATATGAATACTTACATTTATATTAAATCTATTGCTGAGGAGATTAGAGGTTTAGCAGTAGAATGTAATGTTCCTATTATTACAAGTTCTCAATTAAACAGAGAGGGATTTGGTAGTAGTGATCCTGATTTAACTAATACATCAGAAAGTTTCGGACTTCCTGCAACTGCTGATTTAATG